>Ga0316197_10001251_pt1 | contig 18233 bp, 8 predicted proteins | sample OudBiesiAoxic_MG_FD_204939 | JGI IMG/M metagenome (GOLD analysis project Ga0316197, IMG submission 204939) | Coastal sediment microbial communities from Oude Bieten Haven, Netherlands - site A oxic | ecosystem: Environmental > Aquatic > Marine > Coastal > Sediment | place: Netherlands... | reverse complement strand
CTTCCGATCTCCGTTGGCCTAGGCGACGGACTGAATCGCATCGGGAAGAACGCGCTCGTCTGCCTGCGCGAGCCTAGCCTCGGCCCCTCGTTTGGTGTAAAAGGTGGGGCTGCGGGTGGGGGGTACGCGCAGGTGGTGCCGATGGAGGACATCAACCTCCACTTCACTGGCGACTTTCATGCCATCGGTGCAGCGAACAACTTGCTCGCGGCGATGGTCGACAACCACCTCTACTGGGGCAACGAGCTCGGCATCGACCCGCGCCGGGTCAGTTGGCGGCGGGCGGTCGACATGAACGACCGCGCATTGCGGCAGATCACCAACGGGCTCGGTGGTCCCTTCAATGGTGACCCGCGCGAGGACGGCTTCGACATCACGGTGGCGTCCGAGGTGATGGCGATCTTCTGCCTGGCGACCGATCTCGCTGATCTGAGACGTCGCCTGGCCCGTATCCGAGTGGGTCAGACACGTGGCAGGGAGAAGCGCTCCGTGACGGCTGCCGACTTGGAGGCTGCTGGCGCGATGGCGGTGCTCCTCAAGGATGCGCTACGTCCGAATCTGGTGCAGACGATGGAGAACAATCCTGCTCTGGTGCATGGTGGCCCCTTTGCCAACATCGCCCACGGCTGCAACTCGGTCGCCGCCACCAGCGCCGCACTGAAGATGGCCGACTACGTGGTCACGGAGGCCGGCTTCGGAGCTGACCTGGGGGCGGAGAAGTTTTTCAATATCAAATGCCGCAAGGCTGGGATGCGTCCAGACGCAGTGGTCGTCGTGGCTACGATCCGTGCGCTAAAGATGCAAGGTGGCGTGGCGCCGGATGAGCTCGGCTCAGAGAACGTCGCCGCCGTCGAGCGTGGCTTTGCAAATCTCGACCGCCACTTGCAGAATATCGCGAAGTTCGGCGTCCCGGCCATCGTGGGGATCAACCGTTTCACAGCCGACACTGATGCCGAGCGCGCGCGTCTGATCGAACTCTGCGAGGGTGTCGGAGTGCGCTGCGTGGAGTCCGATCACTGGGCGCGTGGCGGCGAAGGTGCGGAGACGTTGGCGCATGCGGTCGCCGAACTCGCTGACTCCGGCACGGCGGACTTCAAGCCGCTCTACCCTGATGACATGCCGCTAGTCGACAAGCTCCGCACGGTAGCAAAGGAGATCTACCGGGCGGACGATATCGAGCTCGATTCTGCCGCCGCGCGCAAGCTCGCCGAGTGGCAGAAGACCGGGGCGGCCCGCTTCCCCGTGTGCCTGGCGAAGACCCAGTACAGTTTCTCGACCGACCCTGCGCTGCTGGGCGCCCCGACGGGATTCAAGATCCCAGTCCGTGACGTTCGCCTCTCCGCTGGCGCAGGATTTGTGGTTGCGATTACCGGCGAGGTCATGACCATGCCGGGATTACCAAGACGTCCTGCTGCAGAGCACATCGACGTGGACGACGAGGGCAGAATCGTGGGGCTTTCCTGATAGTCCGTCGTTGCAAGCGATGCGAAGAGTTTTGACCAAGCCCCGAGCTGGTCTATTCTGCTTCGAACCAATTCCAGAGTTTAAGCAATCACCCGAACCAACGATCCCATGAAACGCCTGCCCCTCATCATTCCTCTCCTGCTCGTCCTCGCACTGTTGAGTCCGCTTCTAATTTCTGCAAAGAAAGACCCCGAGCCGAAGAGGGTCGTCTTCATCGCGGGTAACCGGAGCCATGCCTCTGGCGAACACGAGTTCAGGGCGGGGTGCATGGTGCTCGCCAACGCGCTCAACGAGCAGAGCGGTCTGCCGGTCGAGGCGGTCGTGCTAGGGGCCGATTGGAAGAAGGACCCTTCGGTGCTCGACGGCGCTGACACCGTGGTGATCTATGCTGACGGCACGAGCGGCATCGGTGGTCAGTGGGAATACCTCGATGGGCTGGCGAAGAAGGGCGTCGGCATGATGTTCATGCACTACGCCGTGCACCCGAGTCCGGAACAGGGGAAGAAATACTACCAGCCGTGGATCGGCGGCGCGATGGAGGATGACTGGTCGGTGAACCCACACTGGTTCGCTGAGATGAAGGTCAACAAAGACCACCCGATCGGCCGCGGGGTGCCGGAGTCGGTGGAATGTCTAGACGAGCTCTACTACAACATGCGCTTCCGCGAAGATCGCGAAAACGTCCTCGACCTGGTGACGGCGGTGCCGACGCGCGAACGCATGCGGCGCTACATCAACATGTGGGACAAGAATGGCGTCGAAGGCCTCGGCAAGACCCAGACCGTGATGTGGGGGTACGAGCGTCCGACTGGCGGGCGCGGTGCGGGTTTCACCGGTGGCCACTACCACCACTGTTGGGCAATCGACGGCGTGCGAACCACGGTTCTGAACGCCATCGTCTGGACTGCCGGCCTCGAGGTGCCGGAGGGCGGCGTCAAATCCGAACCGCTCACAGAAGAAATGTTCAACGCGAACCTTGACGACTACGGCGACAAAACTCGCCACCTCGAGTTGCCGGATGTCGAAACTTGGCGCAGCGCCCCGCCGGCGAAGATCGACGAGAAACGCGAGGCAAAGTTCAAGTAGCCTACTTCAGAACCCGCCCGAAGAACGCCTCCATAGCAGCCCATGATTGGGTGTCTGCGGAGGCATCATAGGCGGCCCCTTTCGAGGGGTCGTCGCCAGCCATCTTCTGGGTGAAGGCGTGCACGGCATTCGGGTATGCCGTGAAGGTGTAAGCGACATTGGCCGCCAGCATCTCGCGGTGGAAGTCCGCCACCTCATCGGCGGGGACGAAAGGATCGATGGAGCCATGCAGGACGACCACCTCGCAGGCGATCTCCTTCGCGTCCTCGGGTGTCGGCGTTCCTAGACCACCGTGGAAACTCACCACCCCTTGAACCTTGGCCCCACTCCGTGCCAACTCCAGCACACCGGTGCCGCCAAAGCAGTAGCCGATCGCAGCGACCTTGCCGGCATCTGTTTGCGGCAACCCCTTGAGCACTGCGAGACCATCGGAGAGGCGCTTGCGATAGAGCGCCCGGTCCCCCTTGAACTTACCCGCCATCTTCCCAGACTCGGGTGGCTTCGGGCGGATGCCTTTGCCGTAGATATCCAACGCGAAGACGTTGTAGCCCATCTCGGCGAGCATGCGCGCACGCATCTTCTCGTAGTCGGTCAGTCCGGTCCACTGGTGCACGATCAGGACGGATGGGCGCTTGCCTTCGATGCTGTCGTCGTAGGCGTGCCAGCCCTCACAGGTTTCTCCGACGGACTGGTATTCGATGGCCTCCCCAACAATCGCGGCGCTGGCGAGCGTGGGCAGTGTGAGCAGGCAGGCTAGGGTGGTTAGGATCTTGGTTCTCATGTTGGTGCCTACGTTCGCGAGGGCTGGTCCCGATTCAAGTTTGTTCGCTCCCTGGCGCTCTGGGAGGGCAAAGGCGCTCAGGCTGCCGCCCTTGGCTCTAACGGGATGGGGCGTGTTGGTATCGGTGCCGACAACGATACCACCCACTTTTAGGCCGACAGAAACGCCATTATCGTCAGGATCTCTGGCAATCACTTCAACGGCTGCCCGGCCTCATCGAAGTTGTCCCTAATGTCCTCGTTCAGGATGCCTCGAACGTCGCCGGGGTCGCCGTATTGCCAGACTTTAACCGACGCGATCGAGATCGACATGGATCTCCATGGGGCAGCCCCAGCCCACTCGGGCAACCAGACCCCCAGGTTGAGCTGGCCGGACATGGCCGGTACGAGTTCTGTGTTTGTCCCAACATACTTGCCATCGATCCAGTGCGTTGCCGAGAGACCGGAGTAGACCGCGTATTGATCGGCGCCGAGCTTTTTTAGAGGGGCGCCCCAGTATTTCTCGTATGGGATTGCTTTGTCTTGCACCCAGGCGAAACCTTCGGCTTCAGCCACCTGGGAATCTTTGACCCCGTCGATCGGGACGAGGTGCGTGCGCCACTCGGTCGTGTAAGTGTGGTATCCGCCATCGGCTGCCCCGTGAACGTCGAAGGTCGTGGAGTGTTTCTGCTTGTTTAAAAATGTGTTGTACATCGGCCTGGCATATTCACCTGCCTTGCCGAACTCAGGAAAATCGATCTCGGACCAGTAGAATGCCATGCCCTTGCCCCATTCTTGAAGGTAGGGATGGTAGAGCGGCTGCTTCGCTATAAAGTTGTCGCTCAAATCCTCGGCGACTCGCACCAGGCGGTATCCATAGGTCCAGATCGCCGGAACCATCCCCTGCGGTTTAGGATTCTTCCGATCACCGATTTTCAGGACGACTTCGAATCGGCCCGAAGCAAAATGTTGTTTCGAAACAAGCACGCCGCCGACGCGCTTTTTCTTGCCTCTCTGACCAACAATTGAGCCATCGTACTGATCCCCGTTGGCGGTGCAACGGAGGACGTTCTTGCTGGATCCAGCGACCGTGTCTTTGACGATGGCGAGGTTCTCCGGGACGACGCCAGCATTGCCCTGTCCCCACTGTTTGCGCAGGGCATACCAACGTTCTGGATCGATTCTTCCGCTCGACCAATCCTCATCGAGGACAAGTTTGGCGCCCTCGGGCACTTGTGGAATCGCTTCCGCGGCAGGACTCGGCATTCCGATCAGGAAAAGCGCGCTGATTGGTAGAAAAAGTGATTTCATCGCTTGCATCTTAAGCGGCTGGTTGAAGTCCGTCCCCTACAAATCCGGACACAGTTTGGAATCTGTGGGAGCGGCTTGTTCGGGTCGTCGTGGGACGAGGGGGCAGGGCGAATCATCACATTAGACCGGCTGGGTCTGGGGGGCGCCTACCACCGATCACTTTTTTCTTCCCGTCGCTCGAGGCGTTCGTTCCGGCGAGCACTGCGCTTCTCCACCCGGTCGCTGCGCCGCTCGTAGCGATTCTGCGCGCGGCTGTATTTACCTGCGCAGGAGGTGAAACTCGACGATCCGGAGAGAACCAAGATCGCCACGAAGAGAAAGTAGCTCAGCCGCCCTGCATTTTTCATCGGGTTCTGTCTATTGGGTGTTGGTGAGGGGCGAATCGGGAGGAACTCAGCGGTTTGGATAATGCCTTCCAAAGCCCAGATTTCTGCCAGAGCTCGCCCAGCTTTGTCAACCCAAGCGTCCAGGCGCCGGAAGTTGCCAGGAGCCAGAATCGGCGGTGAATGCGATTGGCTTGTAGGAAAGTAGATATTTTCGGTTCCGGGGCGCTCGCGTATCCCGACGCGGTGGTGGACATTTCTCACCGACGCACCTTAGGCTGGTGTCATGAGTCTGATTCTTTCTATTCGGAGATCGATCTGTTGGTCGGGGATGCTGGCATTGGTGGTGTGCCCGCTAGCAGTCTTTGGTGCCGAGACTGGCAATGTCGATTGGCAAGAGTATCTCGGTGGGAAAGGGCGCAGCCTGTATTCTCCGCTGGCACAGATCAATCGGGGGAATGTGGCACAGCTAGAGGTCGCCTGGACGTACGAGACTGGGGACAAGAGCGAATACCAGGCGAACAATCTCATCGTGGATGGCATTCTCTACACGCCGTCACCCACCCGGAAGATCATCGCGCTGAATGCGGCCACTGGCGAGGAGGTCTGGGTCTGGGACCCGGCGCAAGAGCGCTCTGGCAAAGGCCGGGCACGGCAGCGTGGGCTGGTCTATTGGGAGAATGGATCGGGTGGGGAGAAGCGCTTGCTCACCGGGGTGGGGGGATTCCTCTTTGCCATCGATGCGACGACTGGCACGGTGATCCGGGAGTTCGGGGAGAATGGCTCAATCAATCTCGGCTCCGGGCTGAATACACCTGGGGTCGTCTACAAGGACTTGGTGATACTGGGGGGCGTCGGAGGTGTGGGCAAAGTCCGTGCCTTCGATGTCAGGACTGGTGCGCTGCGCTGGACTTTCCACCTGATCCCGCGACCGGGCGAGGTGGGGCACGACACCTGGCCGGAGGATGCTTACAAGACGGCGACCGGCGTCATGCCGTGGTGTGGGCAGTCGCTGGATGAGGAGCGCGGGATCGTCTACGTCGCAACCAAGACGGCCGAGCCGGATTTCTACGGTGGAAGCCGCCATGGGCAGAACCTCTTCGCCAACTCGATTCTAGCGCTCGAGGCCGCCAGCGGGAAGCGACTGTGGCATTTTCAGATCGTCCACCACGATCTGCTAGACAAGGATCTGCCCTGTCCCCCAGTGCTGGTGACCGTGAATCACGATGGCAAAAAGATCGATGCCGTCGCCCAGGGCACGAAACACGGGCTGCTCTTCGTGTTCGATCGTGTGACCGGCAAACCGCTGTGGCCGATCGAGGAAAGGGCAGTCCCGGAATCCGATCTCGAAGGTGAGCAGGCGTGGCCGACACAGCCGTTCCCCACCAGACCGCCGCCGCTAATGCGCCAGCGCTACACCGAGGGCGACGCATCCGATATTTCTCCTGAAACCCACCAGATGACTCTCGACCGCATTCGCGCCTCACCGAATTTCGGTCCTTTCCCCGCACCGGGCCTGAACGAGACCGTGATGTTCCCCGGATTCGACGGTGGCATGGAGTGGGGCGGCGGTGCGGCCGATCCCGACGGCATCTACTACGTCAACATCAACGAGATGCCCTGGCTCCTGCAGATGGTCGAGACGCGGAAGGCAGACGGCACCCCGCTGGTGCCCGGCGAACGAGATTACATGCTCAACTGTGCGGCTTGCCACGGGCTCGACATGAAGGGCAATGCCGCAGCGGCCTTCCCGTCGCTGATCGACATTGGCAAGCGCAAGACCCGGGCGGAGATCGAGCAGATCACGCGCCAGGGCGGCGGGCGCATGCCTGGCTACGCGACGATGGGGGAGGCGAAGCGCGCCGCGATCTTAGACTACGTCCTCGGTGGTGCCACGACCGCCGCTGACTCCGAATCGGAGGACGAATCCGGCAACTCCAAACCGCAGCCGCCATCGTACGCCTTTGGGGGATTCCGTCGCTGGCTCGACAACGATGGCTACCCGGCCATCAAGCCGCCGTGGGGAACGCTGAATGCGGTCGATCTGAATACTGGCGAGATCAAGTGGAAGGTGCCCCTGGGAGAGTACCCAGAATTGACCGCCCGCGGGATCCCGCCGACCGGCACCGAGAACTACGGCGGACCCGTGGTGACGGCAGGTGGGTTGATCTTCATCGGGGCGACCGCCGACGAGACCTTCCGCGTGTTTGACAAGGAAACCGGAAAAATCCTCTGGAAGAGCAAGCTGCCATTTGGCGGCAATGCCACGCCGAGCACCTACATGGTCGATGGTCGGCAGTTCGTCGTCATCTCCGCTGGAGGCGGGAAATCCGGCCGGCCGAGCGGCGGCAGCCTGGTGGCATTCGCGCTGCCGGAGCGCGGCCCTGAACCGAATCGATAGATCTGGAGGGCGAAGGGCGAAACCGCGCCCGGCCGCATTCAGCACGGTGCCCCGGCCAGCGAGTCGCTCGGATCTGCGATCCTCAAGGAGCGGATGGCAAATCCGCACTCCTTAGCTCCTCACTGGTTCTAGACAGAACCATTGGCCAGATCGAGTTCATCTCCGTAGGGAAGAAGGCAGCGCCGTTCCTGGTGGGGATTACTCAGGAGTGAGCGCGCGACGGACGGTCAGATTCCCAGCCGCACCGATCGCAGGTGATTCTGGGAGCCCTGGGACGGCCTCGGTCTGGCGCCGCCAAGTGCCGTTTTCTCCGCATCAGTCCCACGATCCTATCCATCAGCCTCGGGTTGCTGCCGCCGATTTTGGGGACGAGATATGAGCAAACCACTAAAATTTAGGGGTCTGGGAGGGAATGGGGAATGCCGATCCTGCCCGTGGGCACTGTTAGGAGATTTTCAAAAAACTGGTTCCATTCTGACCAACTATGCTCAGAATGGGGAGCAATTAATTCGGGGTTTAATTCCTCTGCCAGCCCCGAAGAATCAAATTGCCTGAATTCAACCCAGTCCTACTCACCACCACACTCTTCTACGAATGAAATCCAGCCTGAAAATTTCTCTCCTTGCCACAGCCGCCGCATCAGCGTTCGCAACGACCGCCGGTGCCACGGTTGTTTTTAACGAGACCTTTGAGAGCTACACGCTCGGCGACGCGAATGGCCAGGGGGGCTGGGTCGATTTCGGCGGTGATCTGCTCACCAATATTGTGGACACGCGCGCCAATGGCGGTTCCCAATCGATTGAGTTCGGCACCGAGGCCGTCCCGCCAGCTGGGGATCAGTACGGATCCGATTCCACGCTCGACTTGGATGACCCCATCACCTCGGGACAGCTGGCCTTCTCCTTCGACATCTATCAGCCGACAGGCTTCGACGGGCAGTCGAATGTCTACCTGAGCCGCGGCAGAACCAATGCGCCGGATTTCAATTTCGATCTGGGGATGAATCTCATCGGCAATGGGTCAACTGGCGTGTTCAGTGTTGACGGGCTTGCGACTTCTACTCCGATCCAGTTCGACCAGTGGGTCTCGGTGCTGGTCGATATCGACCTCGATGCGGACACGGCCGTGGCGACCTACGGTGGGGTCGAGATCTATAACGGGGTTTGGGCTCGAGACGTGGGGACTACCCCAATTCAATACCAGGGTCTCAACGTCTGGGCTAACGGGACTGGAGCCAATGCTTCCCAGTTCAACGTTGACAACCTTCGCCTCGAGATCATCCCAGAGCCTAGCGGCGTTGCGCTCCTCGGGCTCGCTGTCTTCGGCTTGGCTCTCCGCCGCCGCCGCGCCTAGCGTTTGAATTCACTCGATCGTCCCCGTGCCCCGGTGATGATCACCCTGGAGTGAGGGGTGCCAACCATGAGAAGGTGCGTCCCGATCCTTTCGGGCTTCCGTGGGCGACTGGCTCCTCGTCCGGCGCAGCTACAGGAGTTGAAAACCCAGTCTTCCCCAGTTGGGAGCTTGGAATTGCATCCCAAGTTCTGGACGGAGAACACACGCGCTGCTCAGAAGAGCATTGTCGGGAACGAAACTGCGCGCGCCTACCTTCCACATCACCTCGGTGCAATTGGTCGATCGATCTGGAGGATGGAGCTACGCGTCGCTTTGGATCGCGAGCTGGCATGACGGCGGGCAGATCGAGTTCTTGGACACGGAAGAACTTCTGTTCTGTGGCGATCGCAAAGTTCCAGATGATTTACTCACCCGTGCCTTGGATGCATCGAACAGTGATACCCGAAGCGCCCAGACATGAGATGACACGAACCCCGAGGTTCGATGGTTCGAGGTTGGCGCGGAAGCGGTTGTAGGCTCTGTCGGCGGGCGTGGCTTCGTCGGTGATGGTGACCCGGGTGTCGGTGCGGTCGATGCTCATGGGAATGCCTTCGAAGGGGTAGATTTCTTCGCAGGTGACCAGGTCGGTGGAGCGTTCGAGGATCCAGGTGGTGTCCGGACGTGCTGCGGCATTGAGATCGGAGGCGAGGGCGGGGTGGGCGTCTCCGTTGATGATGGGAGTGGTGAGGGTGTTTCCGTCTTGATCATAATCCATGACGAAGATCTGGTCGAAGTCAGCGCCCCCCCCAGGTACTCGACGGCACCGAGGTCACAGTCCGAACCGGCGAGTCGAGGGAAGCCGCGTTGCTCGGTGGTCGCTTCGATGGGATTGTCTTACACATCGGCCATGGGAGATCCGGGAAGAGGTGGCACGGTGGGGGGCACCGTAATCGCCGAGAAGAGCGAGGTGAGGATCGGCGGCGATGAGTGCCGGACTTTCGGAGAGTTCAGTGCTGGTAAGATCTGATACCCGGCGAACGCCGTTGGCATCGGGATCCTCCCGCGAGCCGTCCCGGCCGGTGTCGAGGCCGTGGGTGGTTCCCCAATCGTCATCCATGCCATCGCTGTCTGCGTCGTTGGAGGGCAGAGCAAAGAATTTTTTAGTGGCTTGTGTTTCCGTTTGAGCCCAGTAGCGATCCAAGAGATCTCATCCTCACTCGCGATCCGCCGATCTCCGTCATTGGAAGGCCTCCGATCTCGGACGGAATTTCGACGTGTCCGATGGCGTCCTCTGGGTAATCGGTGATGGTGATTTCGCCGTCGTTCACCTCGTGGGTGAAAAGGCCGAACTGTTCGGCGTGGGCAGGAAATGCGAAGGAGAGGAGGAGGGCGACGATTGGGAAGATGGCTTTCATGAGGCGAGCAAGATCAGGTCTCATTCCTCACGTCCGTGATCCAGCGGGAAACCACGTCAGCTTTATTGATTTCTCTATTCCACGGTGATTCCAGCCAGGAGCGGGCCGGTGCCTTCTTTTGTTGAGATGAAGTCGAGGTGGGTGACGAGTTTGTCCGGGTGGAGGTTTTTCCAGGTCTGGTGGGCGAACATGGTTTTGAATTCGCGACCGTTTCCTCCGGTCCAGGGGATCGAGATGGCTTTGGTGTCGGGGGCGAGGGTGACGTTGTTGAGGCGAGCGCTGGTGTTGTCGAAGATGTTTTCGTTGAAGATGACGGGGATGGTCTCCCGGGTGTCATCGTCATAGTGAATGACGTACTCGGCCACTTCGGTGCCGGGGTCGACATCCTGGAAGCGGCAGGTTTGGAGGAAGTGGATGTGTTGGAATTTCTGGCCGACCTGGATGGTGACCTGATCCGGGCAGGGGTTGGGCCAGAAGGCATCGAGGTTCTTACCACTCCGGTGGGAGCCTCCGGGGAAGATGCCGCTGTTGAGCTGGATGGCGCCGCGGACGTCAAAGGTGAGGCGGTCTACTGATTGAAGTTCTTCCGGAATGCGACCCCAATTGGAAGTGCGGTGATGTTTGGGGAGATTGATGCCGGGGAGGAAGAAGCTCTCGGTGTAAACCTTGGTGAGATCGACCTGTTTCGGAGAGAGGCCTTCGCGGCGGGGCGGGATTGAGAAGAGTTCGTCGGCGAGTTTACGAGCTTCTTCGTGTTTTCCCAATTCTTCGAGAATGGGCACCACCTCGCGGAGGAGGTTGCGTCGTTCTCTGAGGTAGGCTAGCTCGGTGGGATCGGGGATGTTTTGAAGCTGCTCTTCGAGGTCCCGGAGTTTTTGGGGCAGGTCTTTGTTTCTTTCTACGACTTGATCCTGTGGCTCCAGGGTGATGGCGAGAAGACAGGGAGCGGCCTGTTTTTGTGCCGAGACGAATTCGAGATGAGTCACTCGCTTTTCAGGATAACGGTTGGTCCAGGACTGGCGGCAAAAGCCAAAGTTTGCGGTATCGTTGTTCCACTGGTTCCATTTGAAGGTTTTCTTGAAGGCGAGGTGGCGGAGGTTGTCGGTGAGGCTCACGTGCTTTTGCTGGTAGAGGTAGGCGGTGATTCCTTCGCCGACGATGACGGGGATTCTCTTGTTGGTGCCGTCTTCGTAGTGGATGATGTAGTGGGCGATCTCGGTGCCGATGTGTTCGCGGAGATGGCGGCAGGTTTGGAGGAAATGGATGGCGCCGAAGGTTTGGTCGACGTCGATTTTTACTCTTTCGGGGACCGGGTTCTCGGTGGCGTCGCTGAAGCTTTTGCCGATCAGCCATTTGGGTTCTTCGGAGTAATTTCCGCTGTCCAGTTGAATTACTCCCCGGACGTCAAAGTCAGGTCCATCGCCGGGATCGAAGATCTCGGGGATGCGTTCGCCCCAGTAGTCCAAGCTGCCCCAGAAGGGAGGGGCTTCGATGTTGAAGAAGTTGACGTTGAAGGATCCAGAGAGATCGAGCATCAAGGGGGAAAGATTCTCCGGGCGCGGCGGGATGGTGGTTTGGATCCGGTTTTCAAGAGCTAGGGCCTCGTCTTCGCGCCCGAGGGCGTGAAGGCATTGGGAAATGCGGCGGAGGCAGTTGATGTGAATGATGAAATCGGAGTAGTCCGTGGAAACCGGGTACAGCGCGATGAGTCTGTTCAGGGCGGCGAGTTCGTCTTCGTGGCGCTGCAGTCTTTTGAGGAACTTGGCGCGGAGGTCGAGCGTCTCGGGATCGTCGGGCAGCACGCCTGGAAGAATGGCGGACTGCCAACGTTGCTGGTAGACCGGTGCGAGTTCCGGCGGGAGGGCGAGGGAGAGTTGGGAGAGGGCTCTGGTGAGAGCCTCGGGGTCGAATGGCTCGAGGTAGGTGGCCTCAGAGTGGCGGTAGCAGACCTCGATGGCGAAGTTGAGATCGGAGCTGATTCTGTGTGGTTGGTGCTTTTGGTGTACTTCGACAGCGAGGAGGTTGCCCTTCCCCTTGAGGAGATGGGGTTCGATCTCGAAATCATTCCACCTGGTTTCATTCTCACCGCTGGCGGTCGTCGAGGCCTGGGTGTCATGCGAGATCGGCCCCGCGGGCATGTTGTGGCGGAGGAGTTCCTTTCCATTGAGGTAGACGACGGCGCCATCGTCGCACTGGAGGCGCAGGGTGGGCTTGGGGATGGTGGGATGGGCCTGGTGATCGAAACCGTGCCTGAAGTAGAAGGCCATTGCGCGGGTGTCTTCGCCATTCACCTTGGTGGCTTCTCTTTCGTCGCCGTATCCGAGCGGAGCAGGTCCGAAGTCCCAGGGCTCGTCGTCGAACTCAGGCGAGATCCACTCGGACGGCGGGGGTTGATTGTCATCGAGGTAGCGCCACACCGAGTCTTTGGCGACGAGGACCTGGGTGGGGAGTTCGATGTCGATGAGTTCCTGCGGGCTGCGGAGCTTGGTGGTGAGCTTGAGATCCTTGTCCGATTGCGCGAGAAAGTGAGCGAGAATGAGGCTTGTGTGGAGCGGGGCAAGAGAGGTGGTCTCGCCGAGGTCTGCGGAGGTGAGCGCTTCTTCTTCGAGGCGGGCGACCCGCAGGTCGAAGGCGTGCGCGGCCTGGGCGGTTCGGATTTCAGAGAGAAGGGATTCGTGTCCGGCAGAGTCTTTGGCCTGGCCGGTGAGAATGGCGGCCTGAGCGAGGTTGGTCACGTGGTCACCGGTGGTGGAATCGAGGAGGGCTTTGGCCAGGGCCAGGACGACTTCGGGGTTGTGGGGATCGGCGGCGAGGGCTTCTTCGAGACTTTCGATGGTGTTTTCGGTGAGGCGGTTTTGCACCCAGGTATCCTTGCTCATCCTGGAGAAGGGCGTGATGAGGCGGGTGTCTTGATCGGTGGCGAGCCACTTGGCGGTCTTGGCGTAGTAGTGGTCGTCTGGGAGCGCCGGGATGGAGTCGAGAATTTCCCGGCGCTCCTGGTGGGGGATGGCTTCGATGACGTTGTTCTTGTCGATGCGCATTCCGGCGACCGCTTCGGCCCAGTCGGGAACCCATTCGGGAACGGTTCCGCGGGGGGCGGGTGGGAAGTCCCAAATGTGGGCCAGCGTGTCGGAGCCCGAGGTCGCGACGCGGGTGCCATCGGGGCTAAAGGCGGCCCACATGACACTCCCTTCATGGCGGAAAGGGCCGGCGAGAGGGAGGCCGGTCCGGGCGTCCCAGATACGGGCGGTGTTGTCGAAGGAGCAGGTGATAATCCTCAGGCTGTCCGAGCTGAAGCGGGCGGTGCGGATAACGCCATCGTGCTTGAGCGACTCTCCCTTTTGCTCACCGGTTTGGGCGTTCCAGATCTTGGCCAGACCGTCCCTGGAGTTCGTGACAACGCTCTGGTTGTCGGGACTGAATTCGGCATAGTTGAGCGGTGCGGAACCATGGCGAAGCCGATGGATGACAGCGCCTGATTCGGCATCCCAGATGACAGCAGTGCCGTCGTCGGAGGCGGTGACGATTTGGCGACCGTCCGGGCAGTAGTTGATGGTGGTGACGGGGAGGGTGTGCTGTCCGGAGAGTTCAAGCACCGATTCGCTATCCGCGACCCGCCAGATCCGGGCGTCACCCTCGAATGAGGCGGTGGCCAGGTGGGTGGAGTCCGGACTGAAGGCGGCTTTAAAGCAGCCGAGGAATGCTTGATATTCATTGGAGTCTCCCAAGGTGAGGGGATCGCCGACTGCTTCCCCGGTGGTGGCGTCGTAGACTTGAGCGGTGTTTCCGCCCTGGGGTGCCTCGACAAGGTAGTAGTGGCCCTCGGCATTTTTGGTCGGGCTGAAAGCGGCGTGCACCGAGAGTCCGGGGAGGTTTTGAGAGAGGAGTTTGGCTTTGACCCCGTTTCTGGAATTCCAGATGGACAGACCATTTTTGATGCTGGTGGTCAGGGCGAGATCTCCGTCGGGGCTGAATTCGGCGCGGAATTTGGTGCCTCCTCCTTGATTGAGGGATTGCAGGCGCATCCCGGTCCAGGCATCCCAGATGCCCGCTTGGTCTTCGGTGGCTCCGGTGATGATGCGATCGCTACTGGGGCTGAAGCTAACCACGGAGACAGATTGGCTTCCCACGTCCCATACCGGGGATTCCTGATGGCGGAAGGTCTGAACCATGGGATCGGAAGGGACGATCCGGCGCAGGATGATCCGTCCGTTTCTAATTCCTACCGAGGTCAGCAAGAGAGTGCCATCGGGACTGATGGCGGGGTGTTGATATTTGTTGTGGGCATAGGCCGCGAGGACCGGTGCCTCGCTCAGGTGGGGGTCCCACACATAGGTGTTTCCGAAGGTGGTGGTACAGAGGATCCAACGGCCGTTGTCACTGAATTTCGCGGAGAAGATTTTCTCGTCCTTCAGTTCGAACTTGCGCAGGGCTTGGTAGGAGACGGCATCCCAGAGATTGAGTTCGCCGGCGGGGGAGGCGGTGATGATGGTTCTGCCATCCGGACTGTAGCTGGCGCTCGAAACGCTGTGCGGATGGCGAAGCGTCTTGACGAGCTTGCCGGTGAGCGGTTCGAAGATGCGCACCCCACCGTCGGAATGGGACGAGATGGTATACTTGCTGTCGGGACTGAATCGGATGGTGTAGCTCCCACGGAGCCCGCTGAGCCGAGTGATAAGTGTACCGGTTTGGGCGTCGTGGATTTTTCCGTTGCTGAAAGCGACCATGCTGCTGTCCGGGCTGAAGGTGCCCATGTAGCTGGCTTCGTTGATGATTTTATCGGCTGGCCAAGGCTCCCCGGTCTTGAGATTCCAAACACAGGCTTTGTCAGGGCATCCCATGAGGAGAAGCCGTCCGTCCGGGCTGAATTCACAGGTCTGGGCTCTTGAGTCCAATTCGAAGGGGAGATGGATCTCTTTTCCGGTTTTCCAGTCGACGACGGATGCGGTCGAGCGGGTTTCGGAGGCATCGACACAGCAGGTGACAATGTGTTTTCCATCCGGGCTGAATCGGATCCACGACACGATTTCCTCACCTCGGGCCTGGATGGGGGGGGCTTCGAGCTCTCCGGTCAAGGTGTCCCGAACTTCGACCTGTCCTGTGAGGGAGGCGATGAGGATTTTGGAACCTCCGTCACCGAAAACGGCTTGGAGCGCGTTTGGCAGCTCAAAGACGTGGGCGATATGCGGTTGGGGATTTTCGCGGATGGCACTGATGAGGCGTTCGGCGGCGACGAGGTTGGTGTTGTCATCCCGGACCAGGCGGGCGAGGTGGGCGATGCCGAGGGCGGTCTCGCCGGAAGCGAATTTTTCTTCGGCAATGCGGTGTTGCACCATGCGTTTCTCGTCTTGTGCGATCTTGCGTTGCTCCAATTCTGACCGGGCGGCGTCCTCGGCCCTAGCGCTGGCTCGATTGGCCTCGATGGCTTTCCAGATGCTGACGGTGGTGCCGATGAGGAGGCTGGTGATCACCACCGCGGCGGTGGTGAAGAGGGCGCGGTGCTTGTTGAGGTATTTCTTGAAGCGGTAGCTCGCGCTCGGTGCGGCGGCGTAGACGGGTTCGTCTTCGAGATGGCGCCCGATGTCAGCGGCGAGGGCGTTGGCGGTGTCGTAGCGGCGGGTGCGATCTTTCTCGATCGCCTTCATCACGATCCAGTCGAGGTCGCCCTTGATCAGCGATGGGAGGCGGGTGGGGGCGGTGCGGCGGTTCTTGGCGAGGGTGGTGAGTTCGGCTTTGCCGCAGGTGCTGAAGCGTGACGAGGGAAAGGCGGGTTCGTCCTCTTTGATGATGCGTCGGATCTCGTCCTGGCCAGCCATGGCGAGGGATTTCGGATCGAATGGTGTGGTGCCGGTGAGCAGCTCGTAGAGCAGCACGCCGAGGGTGTAGATGTCGGAGCGGGTGTCGATGTCGAGGCCGCTGAACTGCGCCTGCTCGGGGCTCATGTAGGCGGGTGTGCCGATGAACTGCTCGAACTGGGTGAACAGCGTCTTGTCGGTCAGGTCGGTCTGGGTGGCCTTGGCGACGCCGAAGTCGATCACCTTCACGACGGGCTTGTCGTCGTGCATCGTCACCATGACGTTGGAGGGTTTCAGGTCGCGGTGGATGACCCCCTTCTGGTGGGCGTGCTGCACCGCGTGGCAGACGTCGACGAAGAGGGCGAGGCGCTCATCGGTGTCGAGGTTCTGTTCGTCACAGAAGGTCGTGATCGGGATGCCGCGGACCAGCTCCATGACGAAGTACGGGCGGCCAGTGTCGGTGGCGCCGGCATCGTGGACTTTGGCGATGTTCGGGTGGTCCATCATCGCCAGCGCCTGGCGCTCCGCCTCGAAGCGTGCGACGACCTGCTTCGTATCCATGCCGAGCTTGATGATCTTGAGCGCGACGCGGCGTCTCACCGGGCGCAGTTGCTCGGCCATGTAGACATCGCCGAAGCCGCCCTCGCCGATTTTTTGCAGGAGCTTGTACGGGCCGATGGTGGCGCCCTCGGACTCGAGCGAGGTGGCGGGGGGCGGCTCCGTGCCTTCGGGCATCTTTGGGACGCGGTCGGCGATGGCCTCAGTATCGCGGTCGGCAGCGAAGAGGGCATCGACCCTGGCGCGGAGTTCGGGATCGCCCTCGCAGGCCTCATCGAGATACGCCTGTAGCTCTTCGGTCGAGGCGCCATCCGGAGCCTTGAGAAAAATGTCGATATCGTTCACCAACGCGGGGCGGTCGGGATTTCGGATGTTCGGGCTGTCCATTACTCTGACGTCCGTGATCGAGCCGCGAATCCCGTCAGGTTTTTATCCCCTTTGAGAGAAGGTTGGCGAAAAACCGGGGTTGGTGGCAAGCGGGAAGTTTTCCGGCTAGCCCGGGCTAGCGCACTGCTGGGGCACCCTCGACGACCAGCCGGAGGAATCTCGCCTCAGCAGCACGGGTCTCGACCGATGCCTTGCGCAGCTGTGGATTTCCCGAATCGAAGAGGCTCACTCCCTCGCGGGTCCAATGCTTCAGATCGGTGCTCGTCTCGACGGTGTAGGTGACCCCACGGCTGGCGGCGTGGAAACTCAGACTGAGCGACTCCCGGTCGAGTTGGGGCTGCGGCAGGCTGGCGCGCAGGTTCTGATGTGGATCGAGGTTGAGGGCGTAGGCCATGAGGAGGGAGACGCCGTCGCCGTTGAGGTCGTGGTGGAGTGCGGTGTCGTAGTCCAAACCGTGCCCGACCAGCCAGGACGCCGCAGGGCAGCCCGCTTCCTCGAGCATGGAGGCTGGGTAGCCCTCCCACGTCGGCGAACTGAATCCGCGGTTGCAGCTGAGGTAGTAGACGGTGAAGTCTCCTGCGGTTTCGTCGAAGACCTGACGCGCCATCCAGGGCGCATCCCCAAGAAAGACCGCACGGCTCAGCGTGCTGCAGTTTCTAAATGCATTGGTGCCGATATCGCTGAGGGTGGAGGCGAGGAAGACATTGCCCAGCTGGTGACAGCCCTCAAACGCACCGCCAACGCCACTAAAGTAGGCATAGCCCATATCTGAGATTCCCTCCCCGCCAAGGATCGAGGCGACCCCGGTCGGTATTGTATAGGACTCACCGGACTTGTTTTCAGGATAGCGGATTAGCTGCGTCATCCCCTTGTCGAACAGCACGCCCTCCGAGCTGGCGAAATTGAGGTTGGCAGGATCGACCGAGATGGACGTGAGGCTGGGGCATGCGTAAAAATTGCCGGACATCGGCTCGACACTGGCGGGGACAGCGAGGCTGCTGAGCCTAGCACAGCTCTGGAAGGCGGTAGAGTTCACCGCAAGGACTCCCTCGGGGATTACGTAATTTCCGGTCTTTGCTTCTGGGAACTTGATCAGCCGGGTCATCTCCTGGTCGAAGAGGACGCCCTCGGGACTGACATAGCTGCTGTTTGCCTCTGCGACGTTGATCGCACCCAGCAAACGACAGCCGTCGAAGACATTTGATCCGATCGACTCCACGCTGGAAGGGATGGAAATCCCCGGGAGACTGGCGCACCCCGGGAACGCGAAGCTCCCGATCTGAGTGACACCCTCCGGGATCGTAACCTCCGTCAGGAGTCGGCAGTTTTCAAACGCGCCGCTCCCGAAGAAGCCCCACCATCTGAATTTCCCGAGAATATCCGTTACCCCAGCCGGGATGTC
>Ga0316197_10001250_pt1 | contig 18245 bp, 15 predicted proteins | sample OudBiesiAoxic_MG_FD_204939 | JGI IMG/M metagenome (GOLD analysis project Ga0316197, IMG submission 204939) | Coastal sediment microbial communities from Oude Bieten Haven, Netherlands - site A oxic | ecosystem: Environmental > Aquatic > Marine > Coastal > Sediment | place: Netherlands... | reverse complement strand
ACGGTCACAAAGCTCGGCGGCTGGGCCACCAGGGCGGGCCAGTAGACGACATTCGGGGACTCCCGTCCCGGAGGAGCCGTCATGGTGAACCCGGGGTAGTTGGCCAGAGCAAGGCCGACCGCGGCGTTGGAAAACTGTCGGCCGACCTTGAGCCGGTCAGGATCCATCACGGTGACTTTGAGGTGAGCGAAGGCTGCCTCGTTGGAAACGGGGTTCTCCTGGTCGGTGCGCAGCAACTGCACATCAACGGCGGCGAACCGCTCCTTGCCACCAAGCTCGGCCCACAGCGCGGACTCGGCGATCGCCGCCTTGGCCTCGATGTCGAGCCCGGCGAGTACAAAGGTGAATGAGTTACGGAAGCCGGCCAGGGCGGTGCCCGCCACCTTGGTCGTCGGCGGTGGCGGCTCGCCCCGCACACCATCGATCACCACTCGATCCGGCCCATCCTGATGCAGTTCAACGGTATCGATCCTCGCAACTACATCGGGGTTCAGGTAACCGGGAGGGCCGATCTCATAGAGAAGTTGCGCCGTCACTGTGCCCACCGAGACGAGTCCGCCGGTGCCGGGGTGTTTGGTGATGACCGAACTCCCGTCGCGGCGGATCTCCGCGATCGGGAACCCGGGCCGGTCGAGATCGGGGACCTCTGCGAAGAAGCTGTAATTGCCACCCGTGGCCTGCGCCCCACATTCGATGACATGCCCGGCGACAACGGCACCGGCGAGGGCATCCCAATCGTCTCGCTGCCAGCCAAATCGCCAGGCGGCCGGGCCGACAACGAGCGCGGCGTCGGAGACACGTCCCGTCACCACGATGTCGGCACCTCGAGCGAGGGCGGCGGCAATCCCCCATCCCCCGAGATAGGCATTGGCCGTCATCAAGGACAGCCCACGATCCTCGAGTCGCTCCCCCGTCGCCATGTTGATGAGCTTGTCGTTCAACTCGCCGGCTCGGGGCATGAGGTCATCGCCGGTGACCGTGGCCACGGTGATCGAGATACCGAGCCGGATGGCGAGCTCCTGCACTGCCGTGGCAAGCCCGCTTGGGTTCAACCCGCCTGCGTTGGCAACCACCTTGATGCCGCGCTCCACGCAGTCGGCGAGCACCTCCTCCATCTGGGTGAGGAAAGTGCGGGCGTACCCGGCGTCGGGGTCCTTCATCCGCTGGCGCATCAGGATCGCCATGGTCAGCTCGGCCAGGTAGTCGCCGGTGAGCACATCGATCGGGCCACCTTCGACCATCTCTTCGGCGGCGCTCAGTCGATCGCCGAAGAAGCCCGAGCAGTTGGCCACGCGCAGCAGATCCGATGTCACGATCAACCCTCCTTCAGAACGCCGGCCGATTGGTCGATAGAGTCATTGCCCGCGCCCATATTGCCCCCGTCGCGAGTAGTCGCCAGATCAGCCATACTGCGAGCAATGCCCCACACCCGTTTCACCCTAGGAAAAATGCAGAACCCCGTCCGCGGGTTTCTCCACGGTGGCGCCGCCGTCGCCGCCGTCGCCGGGACCGTATTCCTGCTGCTCCGTGCCCCATCGTGGCCGAGCCGGGCCGCAGTAGTCGTCTTTGGGCTCGGGCTGATGGCGTTGTACACCACGAGCTCTCTCTACCACTCCATCCCTTGGGCGGAAGCCTGGAAGAAGCGGATGCAGCGTCTCGATCACTCGATGATCTTCGTGCTGATCGCCGCCACGTTCACTCCATTTGCCGTGATTCTGTTCGACGGCTGGCTGCGCTGGCTCTGCCTCGGCGTCTGCTGGGGGATCGCGGTATTCGGCATCGGTCATATCGCTTTCTTCCCTCGCGAGCAGTTCAACTTCTCGATCGCGTTGATGACGACCCTCGGGTGGTTGTCGCTGCCGCTCATGATCCCAATCGCCAACGAAGCGGGCTGGATCACCGTTGCTCTGCTCGCCGCCGGCGGGTTGCTCTACACCGTTGGCATGGTGTTTCTCGTCACGAACCGGCCCCGCCTATGGCCCCGGGTGTTCTCGTATCACGAGTTGTTTCACGTGTTTGTGGTGGCCGCATCGGTGGTGCATTTCACTGCGGCTTATCGGTACGTCGTCCCGCTGGCGGCATAGCCGCTCCGCTCACGCCGGAGCTTGGATCACAAACAGGCGGCCCTTCTCGTAGCCCCCGTTGTGGTAGCTGTACTGCTCGCCGCGATTGACGACCAGCACGTCGCCGCGACGGATCCGGACGTTCTCTCCACCCACCTTGAATTCGATGTCGCCGCTTATCCCGACGTAGACCTTTTCGTTCTCGACGGCGGCGTACGGAGGATTGTCGGCCCCGATGGGCACCTCGACCTCAGCCATCTTGGCCTGCCGGAAGACACTTGGTGTCATGTCTCGGATCTCGAGGTTGCCGAACGGGAAGGACTCGATCTCGTCGTACCGCTTCAGCTCCATGGGCTCTCCTAGATCACGTTGTGGTTTCGCGACTTTAACGGCGGGGGCGGCGTTCGCGGCTCGTGGGCGTGCGCGGCTCGCGGGCGTGCGCGGCTCGCGGGCGTGCGCGGCTCGCGGGCGTGCGCGGCTCGCGGGGGTGCGCGGCTCGCGGGCGTGCGCGGTTCGTGGGGGTGCGCGGCTGGCGGGGGTGCGCGGCTCGTAGGGGTGCGCAGCTCGTGGGGGTTTGGGCGCCGCCGTCCTTGGGTACCGGGTACCTGTTACCTGGTACCGGGATGGTTCTCTCCCCTGCGGGCTCACAGGAGTCCACATTGATCGGTTGTCGACATAGTGTGCCGTCCCAAACAGCCTGACTGGCGCCCGGCACCTGGTACCTAGCCCTCGATCCCGACGCAGCCGCCAACCACACCACACCCCGGGTACCCGGCACCTGGTACCCCCTTTATGTCACACCCGGTTGATACCTTGCCTGTATGAAGACGAACCCACCCACTCCCTGTGACCCATTTGCTGCTGCCGAGCGGGAACTTGCCGACGCCGGCGTCGCTTTCACCGTGGTGGACCGGTGTCCAGCACCAACCTGCCCGGTGTGTGGCGACCCGACAACGCTTGCGACGGCCGCCTGACCTCTGCTTCGAGCCCCGCTCGCTCGGAGTCGGCCGCCCTCTCGGAGTAGGTTGGGTGCCACCAGTAACCGTCGAGTGCGAGGGCGCGGGAGAGCAGCATGGGAACCGGGACGTCCTACAAGCATCACGCCGTCGAAGGCCGCTATGACGCGATCGTCATCGGCTCAGGCATCGGTGGACTCGCCACTGCAGCCCTGCTGGCCAAGCACGCCGAAATGCGTGTCCTGGTGCTCGAACGTCACTACACCGCAGGTGGCTTCACCCACACCTTCCGACGCCGCGGCTTCGAGTGGGACGTTGGCGTCCACTACATCGGGCAGATGGGGAATCCCAATACGCTGATTCGTCGGATCTTCGACGACATCACCGACGCCAGGCTCGAGTGGGAAGACATGGGCGACGTCTACGACCGGGTCATCATCGGTGACGACACCTACGACTTCGTGAAGGGACCCACCGAATTTCGAGACAAGCTCTGCGGCTACTTTCCCGAGGAGACCGAAGCCATCGACCGCTACCTCGAGGCGGTCAAGACAACGGCAGGCAGCGCACGCCGCTACTTCGCAGAGAAGGCCATGCCCGGTGCTGTGTCTGCGCTCGCTGGTGGCGTCATCCGCCGTTCCGGGGTTCGCAACGCCAAGCGGACTACTCGCGAGGTGCTCGATGAAGTCGGCGCCAGCCCCAGACTTGCCGGTGTGCTCACCGCACAGTGGGGCGACTATGGGCTACCTCCACGCCAGAGCAGCTTCTTCATCCACGCCCTGGTTGCCGGGCACTACCTGTGGGGCGGTGCCTACCCCGTCGGCGGATCAGGTCGGATCGCTGAAACGATCCTGCCCGTGATCGAGAGCCGCGACGGAGCGGTCTACACGAGCGCCGCGGTAGAAACGATCCTCGTTGAGAAGGGCAAGGCCATCGGCGTCCGCCTTGCGGACGGCAACGAACTGTTCGCACCCCTCGTGATCAGCGATGCCGGGGCGCACCTCACTTTCACCGACCTGGTGCCGGAGGCGAGTGAGTTCGCCACCCTCACCGCGTCCGCAGGCGCTCAAGAGCTCTCGATGTCCCACGTTTGTCTGTACGTCGGCCTCAACCGCACCACCGAGGAACTCGGGTTGACCAAGCCAAACCTCTGGGTGTATCCATCCGACGACCACGATGGGAACTTGGCCCGCTACGCGGCGGACCCGACCGCTCCCCTCCCGGTCGCCTACATTTCGTTTCCGTCGGCCAAGGACCCCGACTTCGCCCGCCGCTATCCGGGCAAGGCGACCCTGGAGATCATCGGCTTTGCCCCCTTCGCCTGGTTCGCACCGTGGCAAGGCGAACGATGGTCGAAGCGGGGTGCCGAGTACGAGGCTTTGAAGGACGGCCTGGTCGCAAGACTCCTCGAGCAGCTCTATCGGCATGTTCCCCAGGTCGAGGGCGCCATCGAGCACATGGAACTCTCCAGCCCACTCTCGACGATTCACTTCACCGGCCATGCCGAGGGCGCCGTCTACGGTCTCGCCGCCACCCCGCAACGCTTTGCCGAAAGAAGGCTCCGACCCAAGACCTCAATCAAGGGCCTCTACCTCACCGGCGTGGATGTGGCGACTCCTGGTGTAGCGGGCGGGTTGATGGGTGCCATGCTCACGGCGTCGACCATCGTGGGCCGTGACCTCGGCAACGACATCGCCCGTGGAGCGGAAGCGGCCCGGGAGGCATCCTCGCCTGACGGGGGGAACAGCAGGTCAGACGCCGTCTGATGCGATGCGAAGACGATCGAGCAGACCTGCCAACGTGGCCATCTCGTCGGTAGTCAAGTGCCCCGAGAAGTGCTCGTCGAGGTCTCGAAGATGCACCTCGGTAGCGGCCACCAGAACGTCCAGGCCCGAGTCGGTCAGCCGCAACCACTGGACCCGACGATCGCTTGGGCAAGCCGCTCTTTCGACGTAGCCCGCCTCCTCGAGACGGTCGGCCAGGCGTGTGGCGCCGCCGGACGTCAGCCCAACCTGCTCACCCAGTTCCGAGATCGACATCTGCCGCTGCGGAGACCGGCCCAATCGGAGCAGCGCTTCAAACCAGACGCTCGAGATTCCACAGTGATCCCGCAGACTGCGGTCAATGATCCGGTGAAGGCGGCGCTGCACCTCGAGAAGTCGCCCGTAGGCGCCGATCCGCTCGTCCTCGATGAAGTCCGTCTGCTGTTTGGCTGGCATCCTAAGAAACCTTACTACGCAGTAGTTGACATGTCAGGTTCTTTGAGGTAGTTTGCCTGAGCACGCAGATACTTCCTACGCAAGGACATTGACGACATGACCACACAGATGAACCGAACGACCCCCGAGACCGGCACCTGGGCAATCGACCCGGCGCACACCGTTGTCTCCTTCAGCGCCCGCCACCTCGTGGCCGCCAAGGTTCGCGGAAGTTTCCGGACTCTCTCGGGGACCATCACCGTCGGCGACACTCCCGAAGCGTCTTCCGTGGATGTCACCATCGATGCAGGTTCGATTGATACCGGTGTCGAGGACCGTGACAACCACCTCCGCTCCCCAGACTTCCTGGACGTGGCGACCTACAAGGCACTCACGTTTCGGTCCACCGCCGTTCGCGCTGTCGGCGACGGGTACGCGGTCGACGGCGAACTCAGCATCCGCAACACGACTCGACCCATCACCCTTTCGATGGAGTATCTCGGGCTTGCCACCGACCCGTGGGGCAACGAGAAGGCTCTCTTCAGTGCCGGCGCAACCCTCGACCGCGAAAGCTGGGGCCTGACCTGGAACCAGGCGCTGGAAACCGGGGGTTGGCTGGTGGGCAAGTCGGTCACGCTCGAACTCGAGGTGCAAGCATCTCGCGGCACGCCGGAGGCCCAGTAGCGCCATGAGCGGAATCCGGCGTCTCAACCACGCGGTGCTCTTTGTCTCCGACCTCGGACCGGCTCTGGCGTTCTACATCGAGGTCCTCGGCTTTCGACTCGTCAGCCGGGAGGATCGGATGAACGCTGCCTTTCTCCGGGCGGCGGACTCCGTCAACCATCACGACCTCGGCCTCTTTGGGCTTGGCCCGGGGACGCCGGGGCCAAGTCGCGGCCACGCCGGGCTCTATCACCTTGCATGGCAGGTCGACACCATCGACCAACTCGCAGCGGTACGTGGATCCCTCATCGAAGCCGGCGCCATCACCGGAGAGTCGTCACATGGCGCCACCCTGAGCGTCTACGGCGCCGACCCCGATCGCAACCAATTCGAGGTCCAGTGGATGCTGCCGCGGCGGTCTTGGGGCGAGTACGAGACCAAGGCCGTCGTCGAACCTCTCGACCTGCCGAGCCAGTTGGCGAAATGGTCCGGGGTGGGGACTGCGGATGAACTCGGGATAGTCGCTGCGACCCCGGATCGCCCATAGAGAAGGCCCAGGTTGGTCGTTTCCTTCCAACCTGGGCCTTACCCCAGACCTGACGGTGATCTAGCCATCCCCCCTCGGATGCCTTCCCCCTGACTACACCGCAGGTAAACCTGACCCGCCGTCTTGCACTGCCAGCATTGTGTCTCAATCGGACCCGCAATGGGAAGTTTTGTTCTCGCGACTCGGCCTCTCAGCAGGCATTTGGGTCGGTAGACCTACGCCGCCGCCACCGTCGGCGGTGGGTTCACCCACCCTGGGTGGTGCGCCGCCATCTCCATCCCGTTCGTGCGTGGCTGAAGCGCCAAAAAGCGCGCCCTGACCACGCCGAAACGGGTCAAAGGCGAGTGCGTAGTGCTTCGAGTTGGGCGGTAACCGAAGCGAACGAGCCGCCGCCGGCGGTGGCGCGGGCGGCGACCGAGTCTGCCGGCTCAATTCTCGACAGGTCGCCGGGCCCGAACGCAGGGTGGGCCGTAGTGAGGTCCTCGGTGGTGACCTCGGCAAGGGTCTTGCCGGTAGCCACCAGCGCGGCAACCAACGAACCGACCGCCTCGTGCGCCTCTCGAAACGGCACCCCACGCCCAACGAGTACCTCAGCAAGGTCGAGCGCGGTCACCCAAGCGCCGGGAGGTGGCGGATGGAACTGGGCGGAAGCCACCATGGCGCCGAGCGCGTCGAGCGCACCACCAAGGGCGTCGTCTGCGGCGAACACTGCCCGCTTGTCCTCTTGGAGATCACGGTTGTATGCCAACGGCAGGCCCTTTTGCATGCCGAGCAGCGCGGTGACGTTGCCGATGGCAACGGCGGTCTTGCCGCGAACGAGTTCAGCGATGTCCGGGTTCTTCTTCTGCGGCAACGCCGACGATCCAGTGGTATGTCGGTCGCTGAACGTCACCCATCCGAACTCCGCTGTTGCCCAGAGAATCAACTCCTCAGCAAGGCGGGAAAGGTGAACCATGGCTTGGGTACACACAAACGTGTACTCGGCAACAAAGTCCCGCGACGCAACGGCGTCCAATGAGTTCTCGAAGACGCCACGCATTTCGAGCCTCGCCGCGGTGTCGGCTGGGTCAATGGGTAGCGAACTGCCTCCCGATGCACCGGCGCCAAGCGGCGACACCTCGATCCGGGCTAGGGCGTCCTCGAGGCGGTCGACGTCACGAAGCAACATCCAGGCATACGCCAACAGGTGGTGAGCCAGCGGCACCGCCTGGGCCTGCTGGAGATGGGTATAGGACGGCACAACAACGTCACCGACCTCCTCGGCCTTCGCCGCCATGACCCCAACAAACTCGCGCAACTGCGCCATCCGGGCGCGCGCCGCCCGCCGCAGGTAGAGGCGGAGGTCGAGCGCAACCTGGTCGTTGCGCGACCGCCCGGTATGTAATTTCCCGGCCACGTCACCGACGATCTCACCTAAACGGCGCTCCACCGCAGTGTGAACGTCCTCGTCTGTCGGCAGATACTCAAAGGCGCCAGCCTCTGCTTCGACTTCGATCGCCTCGAGTCCGACGGTGAGGGTATCCACGTCATCGGAGGTGAGAACACCTACGGAGCCAAGCATGGCGACATGGGCCAGCGACCCTGCGATATCGTCGAACAGCATCCGCCGGTCGGAGCGATCGACCGTGAAGTGCCACAGCGCTTCGTCGGGCCTCTCCGTGAAGCGACCGCTCCACAGGGTCATGACTGCCTACCGGACTCGTCCGCCACCGTCATTCACCCTCTCCCAAGCGCTTCTCGGCGAAGGTCCTGAGCCGCAGGCTTTGGAGCCGGATGAAGCCGGCGGCGTCGGCCTGGTCGTACACGTCGTCGGCCTCGAACGTTGCCGTTGCTTCGTCGTAGAGGGCATGGCTGTCGGAGCGACGCCCTTCGATGATGGCCTGGCCCTTGAAGAGCTTGAGCCGTGCCTCACCGTTGACCCGGTGCTGCACGTCATCCATGAAGGCCTGGAGAGCCTCGCGCTCGGGGGCGTACCAGAAGCCGTTGTAGACCATCTCGGCGTAGCGCGACACCAACTCGTCCCGGAGGTGGGCAACCTCGCGGTCGAGCGTCAGCGACTCAACGGCGCGGTGGGCGTGATGGAGCACCGTCCCGCCCGGCGTCTCGTAAACCCCGCGGCTCTTCATACCGACGAATCGATTCTCGACGATGTCGACCCGCCCGATTCCGTGCCTTCCCGCCATCACGTTCAACGCGGTCAGCATCTCAACCGGGCTCAATTCACGGCCGTTCAGGGTAACTGCGTTGCCGTCCCGGAATCCGACGGTCACCAACTCAGGCTCGTCAGGCGCATCAGCCGGATCGACCGTCATGTTGAACATGCCGGGTGGGGGCGGCGCCCACGGGTCCTCGAGCACTCCGCCCTCGTACGAGATGTGCAGCAGGTTGGCATCCGTCGAGTAGGGCTTCTCCGCCGTGACCGGTGTCGGGATGCCGTGGGTTTCGGCGTACGCGACGCAGTCGGCGCGGCCCCGCAGATCCCACTCCCGCCACGGGGCGATCACCTTGATCTCCGGCTTGAGCGCAAATGCGGCGAGTTCGAACCTCACCTGGTCGTTGCCCTTACCGGTGGCCCCATGAGCGATGGCGTCGGCGCCAAACCGCTCCGCCGTCTCGACCAGACCTTTGCCGATCAGCGGGCGAGCCAGCGACGTTCCGAGCAGGTAGTAGCTCTCGTAGACGGCGTTGGCGCGGATCGCCGGGTACACGAAGTCGGAGACAAACTCGGCACGCACGTCCTCGACGATCGCCTCTACGGCGCCGGTGGCTAGGGCCTTGTCGACCGCTTCGCCGACCTCGGCGCCCTGGCCGACGTCGGCCGTGTAGCAAATCACCTCGGCGCCATACTCCTCCATGATCCACTTCAGGATCACCGAGGTATCGAGGCCCCCGCTGTACGCGAGCACCACCTTGCTGATGCCGTTCCTACTCAATGGCCTTCTCCTATCTTTTCCAAGTCTTCTGCGAGTTGCGGCCCGCCGCGGTCCTCTGCGGCCACCACGATCAGGGTGTCGTCCCCTGCCACGGTGCCGACCACGTACTCGAGGTCGGCTCGGTCGATGGCTCCAGCAACCAGGTGGGCGGCACCCGGCGGAGTGCGCAGCACGACGAGATTGCCGGAGCAGGTGATCGACTCGACAAACTCCGCGATCGAGCGTGCCGCTGCCCTCTCGGCTTCGTCGGGGAGGGTGCCGTCAACGATCCTGTAGCGGGCGACGCCGTCGGGCCCACGTTCTTTGGTGGCGCCGAGCGCATCGAGGTCGCGCGATACCGTGGCTTGGGTGACCGGGTGCCCGGCTTCGTCCAGGAGATCGACCAATTCCTGCTGGCTCGACACCGGCCGCGTCGTCAGGATGCTGCGCAGCATCCTCCGCCGGCCTGCCGTTGCCGGGCTCACGGGACCGGCTCCATCGACATCATGGTCCCGATGCCCTCGGGGGTGAAGATCTCGAGCAGCAACGCGTGTTGGAGCCGTCCGTCGAGGATGTGGGCCCGCGCCACCCCTTGCTCGATGGCCCGCATGCATGAGTCGAGTTTGGGCAGCATCCCGGCCGACACCGAGCCGGTGTCGAGCAACTCGTGGAGTTCCGGAACGGTGATCCTGGCGATCAGCGAGTCCTTGTCTCCCAGGTCGCGGTATAAGCCCTCGACGTCCGTCAGGTAGATGAGCTTGCCCGCACCAAGCGCCGCAGCCAAAGCTCCGGCCGCGGTATCGGCATTCAAGTTGTAGACCCCGCCGTCCTCGCCCCGGGCCAGCGGAGCGACCACCGGCACATACCCCTGTCCTTGCAGCCCTTCCACAATGGCGACATTCACCTCGGCCACCTCGCCGACGAACCCAAGGCGCGTGTCCTTGGGCCGGGCTACAAAGAGGTTGGCATCGAGACCGTTGACCCCGGTGGCCACCGCGCCGTGCGAATTGACCAACCGGACGATGTCGGGGTTGATCTCACCGATCAACGTGCTCTGCACCACTCGGATGGTGTCTGCATCGGTGATCCTGAGACCTTCGTGCCATTGCGGCTCGATGCCCCTTTGGCCCATCGCTATCGAGATCTGCGGTCCACCACCGTGCACTATCACGGGGCGAATCCCGACGTAGTGCAGCATGGCGACGTCGTCCGCAAACGTGCTGCGGAGCGAGTCGTCGACCATGGCGGAGCCGCCGTACTTGATCACCACCGTCTGGCCGCGATAAGCCTTGATGAAGGGCATAGCTTCGCTGAAGATGCGGGCCTTGCCCATCGTCTTGGCGATGCGGGGCTTGGCCGGGTGTGGCGTCGAGTGTCCGGTCGCCATCGTCAGCTCCGCTCTCCGTTGAAACGTACGTATTCGGGGGTCAGGTCGGTAGTGAGCACCTCGGCGGACCCCGGTCCGTTGCCGATCGACACCGACACCCGGAAGTCGCCGGTGGCGAGGGTGGCGAGCAAGGCCATCTCGTCAAACGGCACCGCGACTCCCTCGGCCGCAACCGTCACGCCCTCATAGGCCACTCCGACCTGGCGCTGGTCGAAATCGACGGGCGCAGCCCCGAGCGCCCCGATCACCCTGCCCCAGTTGGCGTCGCCCCCGTAGAACGAGGCCCGGACCAAACCCGAGTCGGCAATGTGGCGACCGGCCCGGCGCGCCGTCGCCGCGTCGGGAGCGCCGGATACGTCGATGGTGATGACCCGCAAAGCACCCTCGGCGTCGGCAGCCAATTGTGTGGCGAGATCCCGCGCCGCTGCGGCCAGCACATCCGCCAGTTCCGCTTGCTCGGGACGAACGCCCGAGGCTCCCGAAGCCAACGCGAAGACAGCGTCGTTCGTGGACGGGCAACCATCGATGTTGAGAGCGTGAAACGACTCGTCGACGGCTCCCTCGAGCGCCGCTTGGAACTCGGAGGCTTCGACAACGGCATCCGTGGTCAGCACTGCCAACATCGTTGCCATGTCGGGCCGCACCATGCCTGCGCCCTTGGCCATGCCCCCCACGGTGAATCCGTCACCGCGAGCGACCGTCTCCTTCGACACAGTGTCCGTGGTCATGATCGCCTCGGCGGCACTCCGGCCGCTGGCAAGACCCGCGCCGAGCCGAGCTGTGGCAACACCAAGACCTGCCAACACCTTGTCGATCGGCAGCGGTGTCCCAATCGTGCCGGTCGACGCGACCAGAATCTCGATAGCGTGGCAGCCGAGATGTGCAGCCGCAGCCGATGCCGTGGCCAGTGCGGCAGCGTCTCCTGCCGGACCTGTCGCCGCATTGGCACATCCAGAGTTGAGCACCACGGCCTTGAACGCCTCGCTTGCCGCAAGATGGCGTCGGCTGAGGAGGACCGGAGCCGCTGCGGCGCGGTTCACCGTGAACACCGCGGCCCCGACGGCCGGTTGATCGGCCACCACCATGGCAAGGTCGAGAGCGTCGCCCTCCTTGATATTTGCCGCGATACCGGCAGCTGCAAAGCCCTGCGGGGTCGTCACACTCATGGCATCCATCCCGCAGTCGGCAGGCCGGCAGACTCCGGCAGGTCAAGCATCAAATTGGCACATTGGACCGCCTGTCCGGCGGCTCCCTTGAGGAGGTTGTCGATCGCCGCCAGCACCACCGCCGTCCCGCTGCGCGCGTCGAGATGGACCGATAACAGACAACGATTTGAGCCGACCACCCAACGGGTCTGGGGCGGGGCATCGATCACGGAGACAAATGGAGCGTCCGCGTAGGCACGGTCGAAGGCGATCCTCAGGTCATCCATCGTTACCCCAGGACCCACCTGCACATAACAGGTCGAGAGAATGCCGCGCTGCATCGGAACCAAGTGAGGAGTGAACACAATGGTCGGGTCGGAGCCGGCAACCATGCCGATGCCTTGCTCCATCTCGGGCCGATGGCGATGCGTCAGTACCCCGTAGGCACCAACCGACTCATCGACGGCGCCAAATGTCAGGTTCGCCTTGGCCGCCCGCCCCGCTCCCGAGGCGCCCGATACCGAATCAACCACCACGGTGCCGTCTGCGATCAGGCCGGCCTCCCCGAGTGGCGCCACCGCCAAGATGGCGGATGTTGGATAGCACCCCGGTGCTGCAGTGCGGTCGGTGGCCGCGATCTGTGCCCCGAACAGTTCGGGCAAACCGTACGCCCATGTCCCCAACTGCTCGGGGTAAGGATGATCGGGGCCATACGCCGCCACGTACCTATCCATTGAATCCAGTCGGAAGTCCGACCCCAGGTCGACGACCCGGACCCCCCGCTCGAGCAGCGCCATCGCAGGTTCGGCGGAGGCGCCGTGCGGGAGGGCGAGAAACGCGAGGTCAACCGTCGGCATCGCGGCTGGGTCGAGCGAGCCCAGTCGCCGTGCTCCCCCGTCGAGTTGAGGATGGACCTCACCGAGCGGCGCTCCGGCGCGACTGTGGGCACCGAGGTAGGCGACGTCGAGAGTGGGATGCCCATCGACGAGCCGGATCAGTTCGCCACCGGCGTAGCCGGAGGCTCCGAGAATTGCGGTTGAGATCGACATGGAGCCGGGACTATACGCATATGCGCATGTTCATGCAAGGGCCGACGTCACCCACCCTCACCGAGTTGCGCTGCCGATTCGGTACGCGATGCTGTACCAACACATGTCGCCGATCCTCGTCCCTACACCAGTATTTGCTCACCAGTTCGGGTGGGACGAGATCCTCTTGTTTGCGGTGCCGATCGTGCTGGCCCTGATCGGGGTCCGGTACGCGGAGTCCCGTGCCGCCAAACGTCAGGCCGCTCAACAAGCAGCCGACGATCAGCCCTCGAGCGAGCCTGCGGATTCGGTGGAGACGGCCGGCGATAACTCAGGGTGAACCCACCCTCACCGACGCTGGGTGAAAGAACGGGTCCGTCACCAGAGCGGTGAACACCGCGGCCGCTTCCGGCGATGAATCCCAGTACCAATCGCAGAAGGTCGGTTCGACCTGGTTGAAATACACAACAGCCTTGACTGCTGCGAACTCTTCGGACCGCAGCGCTGCGCTCATGTCGGCGAACCACTGCGCTTTGCTCTCGGCATCCGTTCTTCCTTCGTGGACGCCGGTTTCCCCCACCATCAGCGGCTTCGCTTCCCCCGCGGTCAGGTAGCGGCCGTTGGTGGTGAGGTATTCGACCATGGGTCGCGCCACCTCGGCGAACGACTGCCAGCTTTCGCCGCCGCAATACTTCCAGTTGTACGGATTGAAAGCGATCCAGTCGACGTAGCTGTTCCCCGGGTAGTACGCATCCACCTCGTCGAGGCCTCCGCCGTCGATGTGCCCTTTGTAGTTCATCACCCACGCCACTGCGCCGCCACCCGGCCGGTTGGCCAGTTCCTCCTCGATGACCTCGTGGGCGTGCCGCCACATGGCGACATACTCCTCGGGCGTCCCCTCAGCATCATTCTCGGGTTCGTGGTGGATGGTGAGGAAGACGGTTTGGTCGCTCCGGTCGATGACCCCCGCCACCGATCTCAGGACGCCGTCGTAGCCGCCGGCCGCGACGGCCGCCCACGCCCCTTCGCCGACGTCGACCTTCCAGCTGAAGTAGATCCGACGACCTGTGGCGCCGGACGCCTGTCTCAGGAGCTTCCTCAGCTCCTGGTCGGCATCGGCCGGTCCCCGTTCGTAGCGACGGGTGATTCCAAACTCGAAGCCTGCCGACGATGGGCCTGATTGCTGAATCACGGTGCGTTGATGCGTGAGACCAATGGGGGTCTCCGTAGCGGCAACGACGGCGTCGGGCGGATCCAGGGTCCCGAACAGCACACCACACTCCGGGACAAGGTTCTCATCGACAACGAGCAACGACTGCGCCGAGCACTCCACGGGTTGCGGCTCCGGCACCTCGAGCACCGTCGTGTCGGGGGTCGGCGGTTGGGTGTCGGTTGGTGTCGACTGAGGCTCTGAGCAACCGGCGAGGCCGAGCGCAGCCACAGCCAGGCCCATGCCCAGATACCGTGCGCCCAAAAGCCTCGCAATCTTCATGCTCTCCCACCACTCAACGAGCGACGGACGATAGCTATGCCGGTGACCTAGTCGCCGGTTGCACATCATCGGTTCGCCCGCGCCGCGATCGTGTCGAATCGGCATGTCCTCACCTGGGCGCACGCGGCGCGTCGACGACACGAGGTGTGCCCCCGCAACGCCGATTGTGCACCGCTCTCCTGGCCTGCGTGGCGCCCGGGGACTATTTTCAGTGCAGACCCGGCGCCAGCGGAGGAGAACCGATGACCGTGACGTCCCCCACCCCGTACTCTCCCGACGAGCTGCGGGTCGTCGATCTCGTCGACCAGTTGATTGCCGAGAATGACCCGAATGGGAGCCGAACCGCCTTCATGGGTGCCCAGTTCGACCTTGGCTTGGCGTGGGTTCACTTTCCGGTGGGGCTCGGCGGCCTCGGGTTACCCCCGCGCTACCAGCAACTCATCGACACGCGGCTCGACCCCGTCACTGCGCATCGGCCCCGGTTCTTCGATGTGCTCGGCCACGGGATGGGAGCACCGATGCTGGTCGCCCACGGCAACGAAGCGCAGCAGGCCCGATACCTCCGTCCGATGTTCACCGGCGAAGAGGTCTGGTGCCAGCTCTTCAGTGAGCCCGGAGCCGGCAGCGACGTTGCCGGCCTCGCCACCCGGGCAATCCAGGATGGCGACGAATGGGTGGTCAACGGCCAGAAGGTGTGGACGACCGTGGCGCACATCGCCAAGTGGGGCATGTTGGTGGCACGCACCGATCCCGACCTTCCCAAGCACAAGGGCATGACCTACTTCATCATCGACATGCAAGCAGGCGGCGTCGAGGTGCGTCCCCTTCGTCAGATCACAGGGGAAGCGGAGTTCAACGAGGTCTATCTGACCGACGCAAGAATTCCCGACTCCAACCGGGTGGGTGAACGCGGCGATGGGTGGCGGGTGACCTTGACCACATTGATGAACGAGCGGGTCGCCATCGGCGCTACTCCGGTGCCACGCAACGACGGCCCGATCGGTGAACTCCTCGAGGTCTGGGCCGAGACCGATGGCGACGACTCGAGCCGGGACCGGCTCATGCGACTCTGGGTTGCCGCCGAGGCCGCTCGCCTCACCAACCTGAGGGCCTACGAGAACCGCACCACGGGTACGCCGGGCCCGGAGGGGTCGACGGCGAAACTCGTCTACGCCGAGCTCAACAAGAAGATCTACGAGTTCGCCGTCGAACTGCTCGGAGCTGAGGGGATGCTGTACGACACGTATGAGTTCATCCAGCCCGACCCATCCGAAGAGGCCCTCGTGGACATTCGACGCCGCTTCCTGAGGGCGCGTGCCAACTCGATCGAAGGCGGAACGTCCGAGATCATGAAGAACATCCTCGGCGAACAGGTACTCGGGCTACCCGGCGAGCCGCGAGTCGATAAGGCCGTCGCCTGGAAGGACGTCCCCCGAAGCTGACGGGGCTCCTCCTCTCACCTCACACAATCCCTCAAGTGCGGCGGGGCCACCGCCGATTGTCAGCAAGTGAATTGATCACGTGAGCTCTCGCGACTCTGAGGTATTAGATGAACTCCTTCAGTGGTGTAGTTGCATTGGCCGGCGACCCAGAGTCGGCCGTTGCCGCCACGGTCGAGGTCGACGCCGGGATGCTGACGCTCACGGCGGGCGGGTCCGAGATTGGGGCGTGGAGCCTCGAGGAGATCAAAGTCGAGCAGACGGCAGGGGCATTCAACCTGCGCGCCGATGGTGAAGACCTCGTACTGACAACTCCCGACATGACCGCGTTTGCCGACGCGGTTGGAGCCGGAGTTGCCGAGGAAGAGCCGAAGCGTCAGAAGCGGCGACGGTTCGGTTTCCGCTCGGGACGCGACAAGACCGCGGCCCCCGAATCAGAGGCCGAACTCGAGCCGGCGCCGCCGGCCGCTGCGGTGCCGCCACCTCCCCCACCGCCGGAGGACCTCCAACCGAACCAGTTCGCGGAACCCGCGATAGAGGCCGCCATCGCGGTGGACTCCGGTTTCTCCCCCGCACCCGACATGCCCGCCTTCCTCACCGAGCAAGACCTCCCCGCAGACCCCGAATCCGCCTTCTCCACCAATCCGGACATGCCCGCCTTCGTCGACGATGAGCACCTCCCGTCGGTAGCGATCGAGGACCCGGCGGACCATCGTGTGCCGCCGCCCGAACCGACGACCGACTCGAGACCCGGTTTCACCGACTCCTCAGCCGACGAATCGACCGAGCCTTCCCCTCTCATCGACGCTGCGGCCACACCCTCCTGGACCGATTCCGCGGAAGCGGAGGCGGCAATGCCCCCCACGGCTGAGGAGACGGAGTCGTCCATCTCGTTTGCCCCGATGCCACCGCCATCCCTCGAACCTCTTCCTGAAGCGTCCTTCGACCCACCACAACCGGCCTCAGCCGCGGACCCGACCCCGGAACCCGCCTTCGACTTCGCCGCACCAGAACCTCTCGCAGCACCCGCCCCAGCGGAGCAAGCCGCAGAACCCACCCCGGAACCCGCCTTCGACTTCGCCGCACCAGAACCCATCTTCGATGAGACCCCCGCGGAACCCATTGCAGAAGCTGCTGATGCGCGCCCCAGCGCCTTGGAGCCCATCACCTCGGAAACGGTGGCCGAGAGCTTCGACTCAGCACCGGCGACGCCTCTCCCCGAGAGCGACTCGTGGCACGACGAATCGCTCGTTCCGCCGAATCAGGCACCCACCGATGACACCATCTCCGCGGTCGCGGGATGGGATGCGCCTCAGCCGGCGACCGGCCGTTGGCCCGAACCGGACATGCCCCCTAGAACCGCGGTAGACCCGGCTCCGGAGGCCGTAGCCTCCGAGCCGGAGACACAGCACGCGGCGCTTTCGCCAGCGGAGACCACTCCCCTCCGGGAGACGGACGCCGACGCGTTCGGCGCCGAGGAGCGCTCTCAGCCTGCAGAGCAAGTGACTCAAGGGGTCGACGACGTGTCGGACGCGGCGGGCCGCGACGTTCCTGCCATCGCCGGCATCGCTGCCGTCGCCGCCCCGGACCGCTATGTGACGGTTGAGTCCGACGATCCCGACGTAGACCTCGCGGAGCGGCCCGAGCACGGAGCCGACATGGCAACCCAGGAGGAGATCAGTGCCTGGATCGCCGATGTGAACGGCGACGCCGTTCCCGACGAGGACCAGTCCGGCGGGGTCGTCCCTAGTCGGTTTGATGCGTTGCGAGCCCGGTCGGCAGAGAACTACTCGGATGAGAACGTGCTCAGCGCGCCGCTGACAATGGCCATGTTCCTCACCGCCATCACCCTCGTGCTCGGGACCTTGCTGTCCTGGGGAATCTATGAATTGTCGGATTCCTTTCCGGTTGAACGGCTGGTCTCAGCCGTGGCCGCCTCTGCCGTCGCCGGCGGGGCCTACCTCGGATGGCGCCAGGACCGGCGCATCGCCGGAGCCGTCCTTGTGATAGGTGGCGGAATCCTGGCTCTGGCCGCGGTCTACGCCTACGCCCGCGAAGCGGACATCGGCATCGGCTTCCTGCTGGCCACCGCAGGTGCAGTTGCCGCCGTGGTCCTAGGTATCGTGGGTGTGAGTCGCTTCGGTCACGGCCCCGACCCGCGCCTCCGCGAGTAGGAACGGTCGAGCACGACTCGGGACACCCCGGCGCCGCGTTCGCTCCACCGACCAAAGGCCCGGTCAGCACGCTCTCGGCGAGCGTGACAAGAACATCGGTCCCCCATTTCCGGTCCGAAGTCAGCCTTCGCCGTGTTCTTCCTGCCACGTGTCGAGCAGGGCATGGGCCTCATCAACTGAGTACGGCCCATCTTCGATCCGGCGTTCCAGCAACTCCCTCATGATCTCGCCCACGATCGGA
>Ga0316197_10001249_pt1 | contig 18247 bp, 12 predicted proteins | sample OudBiesiAoxic_MG_FD_204939 | JGI IMG/M metagenome (GOLD analysis project Ga0316197, IMG submission 204939) | Coastal sediment microbial communities from Oude Bieten Haven, Netherlands - site A oxic | ecosystem: Environmental > Aquatic > Marine > Coastal > Sediment | place: Netherlands... | reverse complement strand
AGATGCCATTATCTCAGTTAAAAGCATCGTTTGAGTTCCCATCTTTACATGTCTTAGACCCACATGGAATTGATAATAAATTATGGAGCTTTAAAGCAGAGGGGTGTACGGAATGAAGTTAATTATTAGAGAGTACCTCGCGAGCTTAAAAGAAAGAAAAGAACTGGATGCATTGCTACCAGATTTGTTATCACAAATGGGATTAGATGTTTTCTCTAAACCTGATGTTGGAGGACGACAATATGGGGTTGATGTAGCCGCTTTTGGTAGTATTGATGGAAAAGAAAAAAAGGTTTATCTGTTCTCAGTAAAATCAGGAGACTTGGGCAGAAAGGATTGGTCTGGTGATGCTGTTCAAGACTTAAAACCATCTTTGGATGAAATTCTTGAGGTGTATATCAATGGCCATTTACCATCTAAATATAATGAATACCCAATAGTTATTTGTTTGTGTTTTGGTGGTGATGTTAAAGAAAGTGTGCGACTCAATGTATCTAAATACGAAGAACTCAAAACCACGGATAGAGTTTCATTTGAGGAGTGGAACGGGGAGGTTCTTGCAAATTACATTGAAGACTATTTCCTACGGGATGAATTATTACCAAAAGAGTCTCGTAAATATTTAAGGAAATCTCTAGCGATATTAAATGAACCAGATGAATCGTTTAATTACTTTAAAAAACTAGCGATATCATTGACAAATGTTGAATGTGAAGAGCCAAAAGAAGTTTTAAGAGCTCTAAGACAGCTCTCAATTTCTCTTTGGATTTTATATGCGTGGTCACGTGATGAAGATAATTTAGAAAGTATTTATTACGCTTGTGAATTTTCATTGTTACGAGCATGGAAGGTTGCCGTCCCATACTTTGCAGGAAAAAAGAACGTAGAAAAAAACATAGAAAACACCTTAAACTCAATAATTAACTTGTACCATCAACTCAGTGATGAATACCTACAAAAGGTAGTTCAGCCACATGTAGGTAACCTGTATGCTTTATCTAGCTCTATAAATAGCCATAACTCGATTGATGTTAATATCAAATTATTTGATATTCTGGGAAGGGTTGCTATTCATGGTCTTTGGTCATATTCATATCTATCTAAAGAATATTTTCTAGAGTCTGAGTTGTTAATGGAAGGAATACGAAAGCAACAAGATATTATTATTCAACTTATCAATAATAACCCTCTTTTAATAACTCCCTATAAAGACGAACAAGCTATTGATATCTTCCTTGCTATTTTGTTTTTGAGTATAAATAGATCGCCCAATGATTCAATATATCCATGGCTATTAAACATGATTCATTCAATTAATCATCAATTTAGATCTAACGGAATGTATCCAAATAATTTAAACGAATACTATGAGATTATTCAGCACCCTAAAAGCTCTGATAAAAGCTACCTAGAAGAAGTCACACAAGGAAGCATTCTATTTCCTATTATTGCAGCCTATGCAGCTAAAAATGCATTTGGAGATATTTATAAAAAAGTTCAAGAGATAAAACAAACTCATTTATCTCATTGTAACTTTCAGGCTTGGTACCCTCTGGGTGATTCTGAAGAGCACTTTTATTCGAATACTTTTAGGCATGGTGGGGTTTTATCTGTAAATTCTGAAATAATTGAGGGAGAAGAAGTTTTTTTAAAAGCCTTGGAAAGTGAATGCGAAGCAACCGAACACTTCAAACAGTTAAGTGCTGTAGCATTAGACATTGAACCTATTATACTGCTCGCTTGTAGACATTATCGAATCCCACCTCCTTTGCATTTTCTTTTTGATAGCCGATATCGATAATTAATTGATAGGCTTATAAAGCCTTATGGAGAAAAAAGCGCCTTCGCCTTCTATCTCGAAATACGGCACAATGCTGACCCATTTTAATTAGCCTTTTATTTGGGTATTAGTTTTTCATATTATCTAGGAGTTTTAATGCAATACGTAGAATTAATCGTCATGGCAGCCTTACTGCAATTTTTATTTTTTGGAGTGATGACGGGAAAGGCGAGAGTGAAGTATGGCGTTAAAGCGCCTGCTACATCTGGTGCAGAAGGATTCGAGCGTATGTATCGAGTGCAAATGAATACCTTGGAGATGTTGGTTATCTTTATTCCTGTTATCTTCATTGCATCAAATTATTGGTCTCCTTTATTAATGTCTGGTTTGGGTGCCGTATTCATCATTGGTCGCTTTATGTATTGGCGCGCCTATGTTGCTGATCCAAAAACTCGTAGTATTGGTTTTATGCTTTCACTGCTTCCTTCTGTCGTTCTCATCGTGCTGTCACTTGTTGGTATTGTGCTGTCTCTGGTTGAGGCTAAAGTCTAACGAGAAACAAGATTGAATTGCCTTACTCAGCAGATTCAAATTCTATAAGCTAACCGAGCTTGTTTTCACCTGACATAAAAAACCTCCCATTAAACAATTGTTAATGGGAGGTTTTATGTTTTTATTGTCGGCAGACAATAAAGTTTAGAACTTTATTCCTGAGAAATACCTATAAATAAACTATGGAAGAAGAAGAGCGCCAACAATAAAGTTTGAAACTTAAATGACAGTAAACTAACTCTTCATCAATAAAAGACAATAAAGATTGAAACTTATTACCGATAGACAACTGTCTTGAAAACGCCGAAATTGTTCGGTTATTCTTTTTAGTCCTTTTCTCGCTTGAGAAAAGGATAGATAGAAGTAAATAACGATATTTTGCTAGTATACGCCGATAAGTTAGAAAATTCTTTTTCTAATGACTTTCTAAGATAAGCTGGAATTTTCAATAGTTCAATTTTACTACATAACGCCACTCTATCCTTCAACGTCGTAACTCGCCCATCGAAAGTAGCAACGGAGCAATTTTCAAAACACATTAACATTTTCTCAGGAGATGCAGGTTCATATCCACTAGCTCCTCGGCAAAATAAATCTGACATTGAATATGGACCATGTGAGAGTGCAGTTTCTTTGCCATTCATATGCATACTTTGCACTAAAACTTCTGAAAGTAACTCGGGCTCTCTAGTAATGACTAGATGGTAGATACTATAGTGGATATGATATTCATTTAAAAAACTAATATCAGCGAGATTGGCTTCGATGAAAGGAGGATAGTCACGGTAATGTTTTTCTTCAGTTTTCCAATTCCAGTACCTGTCTATCTCCATATTAATTTTCTTAATAATATTTGACGACTTTTTAGCATACAAGATGTTGAGTTCAATTCCGTCTTTTGCTTCTTCGAAATAATTTGTGTTACGATTCAATTTCCTAGTAAAAGTAACATTTGTATAACCGGCAAACGTCGCCTTCTCGTCATCCAATAAACTACGATATAGGGAGACTTGAGCAAAGTCATTCTTAAGCAAAATGGTGCTTGTATCTAAATATACTCCACCGTATTCTTCAAGAAGCCTTAATCGAACGATATCGCTAGAATTCCCATATAAAAAGTTTTCATTTCCACTTTTATCTAGTAGATTAAAAAAGTATGGTGGTACAGTTATATAATTTTCTATATAGTCCGTCGAACTTGAATCTGAGGTAGTTAAAATCACCTCCCAACCATTTTGACATAATCGTTCCTCAAGATTTCGAAGGTTTAACTCATGTCCTATTGGCATAGTTTCCCTTGACGAGTGCCAATATAAAAATACAACTTTCTTGTTTAATAATCTTTTCTTATTTTTTAGCCGTTTAATAGCATATGATAATTTGATCAAGTCAAATTTATTCATATCTTTGGCATCACCATAATCTACTTCGTACTCACTAAATACGATTTCAAGATTACTATTTGTTTCGGGAACCCAATAGTTGTAATAACTAGTTCTTGGATAAATACCAACTACATCTCTATTCTGTAAACGCGACAAATGAACAAGCGATGTGTCAACAGATATCAACAGCCGAGAATTAAGTAAAAATGGTATAACATCTTTCAAAGTATTTAAGTTAGGCACTAACTGAACTTTATGAATATCTAAACCTTTAACTATGCTAGTAGCGATATGCACTGTATTAGGAGAGTATAAAATGCCAATCGTAATATTTTTATCTAAGCTAAACAAATACAATATTAATTGTTTTGTTTTTTCTATCGATAATGATTTATCTTGTCTAGCGCCAAAAGGGTTAATCAAATAATCGTAACCATCTATAAAACCGTCGTCGATCGGACAATAAGACAACTTAAAATTTTTAAAGCTGATTTCTTCGCCAACTATTAAGCTTGCTATTGACTCAAATCGTTCATCTATATTTTTGTCGGTTGACATTGAAAGAAAGGTTTTATCTGTAACTCTTAATGATTCATCTGTACTAAACACAAATTTGGGGAAGTTAAAAAGTACAAAAAGCATATCGTTAAAATGTAATTTCCCAAATAGCGGAATAACAACATCATGACTACGAATAAAAAAAAATTTTGCTAATAAGTTTAACGTACTAAACCCTTCTTTAATTTCATATATATGATCAACACCAATTAAATCCTTGTAAAAGGGTAATAATGAATCGTTAGTGATCACACTAACTCTAATTTTGTTGTTATCTTTTAGGTATTTAATAATTGGAGCAGAAACTAGTGCATCTCCAAACTTACCATTCCAATTTACAAAAATTACACTTTGGACGGGCTTTTTATTTCTAAATTTACCACAGTAATAGCATAATAAATCAACGGTGTTCAATGCTATTTTTTTAAAGGAGATAGAATGAAGATTCATTGTTGCTACTCAAGTAATTTTCAATAAAATATAACGAATCACAATAGTCTCTATTTTTATTGTAGCCATTGTTCATTGCATATAGATAAAGAGTATCAAGTGCACCTATGGGAATCCTTGATATGAAAATTTTTAGATCTTCAAAGTTAGCTTTATTCAACAGTATGTTATATGTTTTTATAACCGGAACAATATCTTCTGTACAAACTTTTAGTATAAACTCATCGCATATTCCCCCTTTTAAACAAGTGGTGTTTAAAATATATTCAACCTCAGGCATTCTATTGACCAACATGGGATCTATTACTAATGTGTATATGGAGTGAAAAGATTTTACTCCTTTCGATAGTGCAGAGCTTATAACCTTGTCGGCAGTTGATCCTGTAATTAAAACGTCGTCTCCAAAGAAAAGGTGAATATTACGACCAGAATAAAAATTACTATCCGGTAATATATGATCTCTTACTTTAGATATTTCTTCTCTTTCCTCTTGAGATAAGGATGCATAATTTTCGACTGGAGGGTCTAACCTAGGAAGTTTTACATTTATGATTGTTGGAAAGTGATTTCTTGTTAGAAATAAGTTTATCTTTAGTAAAGCATGATCAAAAATTATATTTGATGAAGATTCTATATTTCTTGAGCCAGGCACTATCAAAACTAAAATATCTAAATCTACTTCAAGCGTTTGAAAAAGTTGATAAATGGAGCTCTCATTATCATCAAATTGACTAATAAATAAAGATGCTACCTTATCCGCAAGGTAATTAATATCTTCTAAACTACCATGTTTTGCTCTACTATAAATTGAACTTATTTCTATGGCATTTATGCTTTCTGTCATAGTGAAAAAGTGTGAGCCATTGTATGATAGATTGGCATAAGTAATAGTTTTGAATATATTATTATAGTCTTCTATCGAAATCTTCCCTGAACTTAAATCATTACAAGCTTTTCGTCTTAACTCTTTAAACTCCATATGAGTTGCCTTATTAAACTCTATTGTCGCCATCAACAACTCCCATTTGTCTAATTAATTCATCAACAGTTAACTCAATTCGAAGTCTTGATTCATAATAGCTAAGCTTTTCTATTCCATATTTTCTACATTTATTAAGATTGTCCAATATACCAAAACCTACATGACTAGGAGAGTGAGCGTCAGAGCCAATAGTGAAATTAACACCTTGCCTAGAAAGAAAAGTTAATAAATCGAAATCAGGGTAAGTCGCTATTCCTATACATCTTCGACCAGTGCTAACATCAAGATTCGACTTATTCAATGAAGAGCAGTTAATTTCATAAGACACATTGTTTGTTTTCATTTTATTGGCCAAAGGTACGAATCTGTCGAAGAACATTTTCGCCGGAATTCCAGCACGAAGAATTGTGTCTGGATGAGCTATCGAATCAAATAAACCACTACATATCATCTTATCCATGTAAATAAAATATTGCTCTAAAAAGCCGTCACGAGAAAGGTTTTCAATATCCCATACGTTAACCTTTTCATCATTTACATAGATATAATGAATAGCTCCTAAAACGAAGTCGAGTGTATTATCAGTTAGTAAATCAGATATATACTCTTCATGGTCTGGGTGGTAGTCGACTTCTAGTCCGACCAGTACTTTTATCTTATCTGAGTATATAGCCCTATATGAATTTATAGATTCTATATATTCAATTAGCTCTGATTCTAAAATTCGATTTTGACTATCTATAAAATAAGGTGCGTGATCAGTTATACAGAGTATCTTAATTTGACTATTAATGGCAGATTGAATGATATCTTCAATTTCTCCAGTAGCGTGCTTTGAGTATCTCGTATGAGTATGAAAATCTATCATATTGAAAGCACTTTGATAGGGGTAAATATTTCTTTCAAAATCCAATATGGATTATTTACTTTATCAATAACATTATCAATAAATTTTGTGTCACCTAAGCAATATATAGCCTCTCTAAATGGTTCACTATACATTTTTTTCATTATAGGGTTAGCCGCTATTTCATTCTTAATATAGTCATACGAAATTATATCTTCATGAATATTTCCAAGAATTTGGAACTCTAAACCATACAAATAAACATCTCCATTCGGCTTTATTGTAACATCCAATCCATTCTCATCTTTATTTAAACTCCCCAAAGTAAACGGTTTACCAACCTTTTCTTCGATACAGTCGATATACTCCCACATTGATAAATAGTTATCATACATATCGTTTGGTTTAACTAAGTTTTTATAATCAACTCTAAAGTCAATTCCATCGATTGAAATAACATCTTCCAGCGCATTGATTTGAGTTATTTTCGATTTGTAGCCCATTTCAATAGATTGACTCATGAGATAATTTCGCGTGAACTCTTTATCTGGATCAATAGAGCGAAATGATAAAGAAAGGTTATCATATTTATGTTTTACGAAGTCATCGATACACCTACCATGAGGAAGATGCTTAAGTTGTGGTATATGGTGAGAATCTGAACTTAATCTAATATTACATTCATCTCCTTTCGATGACACTATCTCATCAATATTATCTAATACAACCGACAGTTTCTTATACTCAAAGTATCCACTTGTAATAAATTCAAACTTATTATTACCCTTGGATAATTTAAGGATCTCATAAAACAATTTAATATTATTTAATGGCTCCCCCTCTCCGCTAACAGAGATACGCTTAACTTGTGGGTGGTTTATTAAATCTGATAAATTTTTAGAAGCTTTAGTTGACAGCTTAAGGTGACTCTTTTTGTGATTTTCTGTATACATACAAAATTTACAACCAATGCCACAAAACTGAGTAATGTCAATATATAGTAAATGTCCTTGTAGCTTCATTATAATTTCTAGTCCCTTTGTAGTGGTCAAGTTAAATTGACCACGGTTTTATAGTTTTGCCAGTATCTTTTATCTGACTCGTTTGGTGTTAAACCGCCATTATGCTGATGCGATCGGACTTGGCTGTAATAGCCAATAATGTATTTCGCAATAATCTCAGATTACTACACTGATTCCACCTTAATATTTTCTACTCGCACGATAGCTCCTAAATGAGCTATCGCTAAACCTAATAAAAGTGAAGTGGTCAAGTAATGTTGGAGACGTTTCTTGATATGTAGCATTAGTGCTCAGCTCGAATTGACTCATTTTAAACTTTAACAACAAACGGTATGCCATTAGCAGAAACAACTCCTTCAGGATCTATGCGCCACTCTGTGATAACCCCCTCTTTAATAGGCTCAATAGCCTCATCATATATTTCGCTTAAATAATGAAACTTTTGATTTTCAGAACCAACCCAGTTACGACTTTGCTCAATTATATTAGGCTCAAACTCTCCATCGACCACAACATCGACATGCATTAAGAGTTTATCTATACCATTAAATTGACTCTCTTTTAATTCCTCAAGCTTATACCCTGTGAATAACATAACAGATAAGCCAATACTGTGTGAAAACTGAGCTAATTCCGATAGACCTGGAGCTTGGAGTACAGGTTCCCCCCCTAACAAGGTTATTCCTTCGATACCAAAATGACTTTTGTTTAACTCAATTTGCTTTTTCAGTTGATTAACATCGACCACATTCGCGGGTTCAATTTTTAAAAAATCAGGGTTACAACAAGATGGACATCGCTTCAAGCAACCTTGCACCCAAATAGCAGTGCGGGTGCCAGGACCTTCTACCTCTGTAGCGTTTACTACAGCAGCTAAGTTTAACCATGCCATTAATCCACCTCAAAATCAAAGTTTTTACCCGCTTGAACAACTCTGATTGGACGACCGTTGAAACTAGTAAAGTCCGATAGGCTTTCAAATAAAAACTCTGCTAATGGGTCAAAAAGAACAGAAACCATAGCGTTTAAAACCCCTCGCCCCCCAGCAGTTTTATCGACTTTCGAGACAATCGTAGTCAGGGCTTTATCTTCATTATCAAAAATGAGATCAGATATCCCCCATTTTTCTTTTAAACGTATTTTTAACGGTTCTAATTTTGCCTTTGCGATTGCAACCAGAAAGTCTGAATCCGTCATGAAATTGAAAGGCACTATATTCGCTTCACCAATTCGCCCTAATAGTTCAGGACGTTTTAACTCTTGAACAAAATGCTTTGTAACGTGGGTTTTGAACTGTTCGAGCGCTTGCTCACCAGGTTGGATTTCACTGGCACCGATATTTGAAGTGAACACGATAAAGGTGTCAGAAAAATTAACGGTCTCTCCCTTCCCATCAGTAAGCCGGCCATCTTCCAAAATTTGCAGAAACTTATCTAAAATTCGTGGGTGTGCTTTTTCAATTTCATCGAACAGTAGCAGTGAGAACGGTCTTTTTTTCACAGCATTCGTCAGTTGGCCACCTTCCTCGTAACCGACATACCCAGGAGGCGCGCCTACCAGTCGCTGATCTGCATGTTCATGGTTAAATTCAGACATATCAAATCGCATACAGGCATCTTCATCACCAAATAAAAAGCTCGCAAGGGATTTTGCCAATTCAGTTTTACCAACACCTGTGGGACCAACAAAAAACAGCGCCCCTTTGGGCATTCTAGATTTCACCGAATGCTGTAATCCAGATAAACCAGTAAATGCTCTTACTAGCACCTTCCTAACCAACTTAATCGCTTCGTCTTGTCCTTTAACCCGGTGTTTTAACGTGCTCTCAACATCTTTTAATTTATCGTAGTTCAGTTGCTCCCAAGGTGATTCTTTTTTTCCATAGCGATATAATGATACTAACGCATCTAGCGATAATGCTTCTTGTTGTTGACGAGAGAGCCGAGCGAGTTGGTTAATCTCACGAAGCGTTAAAGAGTCTGTCAAATCAACAAAATCTTCCAGTAAACGAGAACCAATAATTGGCTGTTCTTCAAGGTTAAAGGTAGATGAAAGGCCTAGTATTGCTTGTTGGCGTTCAGTACGGTTTGGCAAAGGCACAATTACTTCACCAAACTGAGGATTGCCTACAGTGAGCTGCGGTGGCAATTTGTTCGCTCCTTCACAGACAAAGACCATTAAACTCTGCACTTTATCTATTTCTATGAGAGACATCTCATCTGCTGAGTCACGAAGGTTTTGTAATAGCTGGGATAACCAACCACGCTCTTGCTCTGACAGTGCATTTACTTGCCCAAATAGTAAATTGGACCAATCTATAATAAACGCTACTTTTGGCAAGTTAGCATTTAGCATCACACGCTGAGCCACAGCAAAAAAGTCCTGCGGCGTTAGCTCTGTCTGCCCAGAATCCGCTTGTTGTGTCTCATCATCAAAGTCATAATCATCTCCCTCTATTAATTCAGATTGTGGGGCTGATGATAACTGTAATTCATTCCAATTTTTTTGTGATATCCCTGAAATTCCTCCCACCCTTGAATAATGAATAACATGCTTAAAGCCAAGCTTTTCAAATGTATTGTTTAACACATGCTTGAAAGGTTGCTGCATCCCCTCCAGGTTGAATACACTATTATTAACATTACCGCTGATAACAATGCCTCGCCGTAACTTAGCTTGACGAGAAAGATCTTCAAGCCACTCTGATATGTGGGGTTTATTCATATCCCTATCCTTTTGAATTCATTGTTTGTGATGGGATGGGCTTCATTTGAGCATCTTCATCGTCAGGGTTACTCCACACGACACGTGACTCAGACAAATCAACACCATATACTTCGTTGAGTTTAGGAAGCACTTGCTCAATATCCTTCTTACAGGTTTGGCCTTTATAATTATCAAATTCATAGGTACAACTACCATCGAGGCGTATTTTAAATTTCGCCCTATTTCCAGCGGGCCTACTAGCGGCAATAATAACCTCTCGAACTCCTTCTTTAGTTTCGACCATCTTAGGTTTTTGCACCGTGAAACCAGTGATTTTCAACGTGTTGTAAATGGCTTTTACTGTTTCTTTTCTGATAGCTTCATTTTCGAATATTTCATCAGCTCGATCTGATAGTTGATCTATTTCTTTAAGCTGCTCATTTGCATCTTGAGGATTAGCAGAAAGAATTGTATTCGCTTGCTCGATAAATTTTTTAGACTCTTCGATAGGGAGGCTTGGTGAAACGGTCTCTACTATTGCTTGGGCAACGTCGCAATTGGTTGTGTGTTGTGTTTGCTTTTCTATTCGCGCTCTATGATTCGCTGCTTTTTCTAGGCCTTTCTTTTTAAGCTGCTGAAATTGGGCTAACAAATCTTGAGCTTTTCCAAAAGACTGCTCTGAAAATACCTGTTGCTCAAGTTCTTTAACTTCTTTAAGCATTAAGTTCAGTGATAATTTATCAGACCAATTACGTAGCTCTTCAGACCAAGCACTACTAATTTGTACTTTTCTTTCTTTCTCTGCATTAGCTCCAGCTTCAAGCTCATCTCTATGCTGTTGGTATTGTGCTTCTTCAACTTCTACTTTGATACGCCTCGCAACATTACGTAGAGCATAAATTTCATTGCCTAATGATTTAGAGTGCTCTCTAGCCCTAAACGGATCGCTGGCAAGACCGGCCTCTATTTGCTTAAGCTGAGATACGCAGCTGTCATAACGCTCTTGCACATACTCAGCTAAACCTTGTTGTTGTATAGCAGCTAACTCATTGTGGTAACGGTCAATAAATGAATTTGTAGTATTGCGCACCCGCTCCTCGGCAACTCTTTGCCGTTGTTCACGTTCTAAGCGATAGCGTGCATCATGTATCTGACTCATTTCCTTTTCCTTTTCTTCGACTTTTTATTTGACGTGCTAGCGAGGTATTCCTGTGTTGACTGATTAACTATTCCTTCCGCATTAGCCATATTTCTTAAATTTTTATCATCGGTAAGTAGTAGCGAACTACACAATCTATAATAAACAGCCACAGAGAGAATATGTATATCTGGTGAGTCTAATGAGGCTCGATCCATTTTTTCAACAAGCTCTATGTGAGAGGGCTCATAACTTTTACACTCATTTAATCGCTTAATTGCCGCTCTGGCGCGCTTAGCCGTATCGGTCCACTCACCATCTACATTCTTATCATTTTTTAACCCATCAAGCTCGCGTAGCACAGTGTTAGGTATTTTAAGCTGATCTGAGGGCTTTATTTTATCTAGGAAATGTAGGCTATGCATGAGGCAATTGGTGTCAATGACGATAATGCGTTTATTGACTTTTTGTGGGTCTTCATACTGTGCAACAAAGTGCGCCAGAGCTTTTTCGACCTTATCTTTAAGCGTTGCTAAATTAGAGTTATTAAAGATAGAAGAACAAAGTATCCCATGAAGCACATTAATGTGATCACGAAGGCTATGTAAGAGCTTATAATGCGCAGCATTAAGCTTTAACAGATCATAGTTGTTTAAGCTTAATAAGTCCTGGCCTGTTTTATTTTTAAGTGACACATAAAAATCGGCTAATTCTGCTAACGTATTAGAAATTGACAAACTCGAAACGGGATCAGATTTTGTAATAGCACGGTCAATCAGTGAAATTGCACACTCCCGCGTTAGGTTATCCAACGGTATTTCTTGATCATTAAACAACTGAACATAATTAGTCACCTCCTCTTTATTCCTTAAAAGCTTAACTTTACTTTTAAAGCTACGAGGGGGTAAATTATGGACAAGCTTCTTCATTTTTTCATAATATTCGACCACTTGAGGCATATATGAGCTAGGCAAGCGTTCAACGGCCTGTTCGGTGTCGATGACAGCAGAGAAAATGACAACATTAATATCTTCATTTGTAAGTAAAAACTGTTCAAATTCATTCACTTTTTTATCTGACTGAACGAGTAGAGCAAGATCTATTTCTCGAGGTTGTCCACGATATGAAACTTCAGAGAGTCCCGTTTTTAATTCGCTCCCTTCTTTAGACTTACTTATAATTAACGCTTCTACGCCCCCATCAAACTCGATTGGACATTCGTTGATCGTTAATATTTTATCAACCAGTGATATTTCTTGTGATGGCGCTAAAATAACAGTTGCCACGTCTGTCTTAATCCTATCTACCAAAGAAAATAGGTAGTGGGGTTTTTGTTTAACAATCAAATCGTTTACTTTAACTACGGCTGCTACAGCATGCACCTGTGCCCAGTCAATTTTAAAAGGCTGATTATTATAATTTTTAGTAAAGATAGGTGAAACCAAAAACTGCCAAAGATACTCCGCTTCAGCAGCTTCTAGCCACCTTGATAAATCATTGTCATTCGAAAGAATTGTTATATTCCCATTGTGATTTATGTCTATTTTCAAAGTTTTTCGATCACGTAATTCCCCGCTAAATACAGACTCTATACTTTTAACTCGCTCATTCGGCTTTTTTCCCCAGTCTAGGTGTATTTTCTCATCGACAAGCGGCTCTACTGCAGAAAGCGTGACCCCCATCCCCTCGCTAGGAAGACACTTTACATCCGGATATGAATCTATCTTTATTTGATTTTTACCAATTAACGTTCCTGAGAGGGGGTGGTAATACGTCGTTTCCGTCGTATTTTTACTTTTGCTAGGCAACGCATTTTTAGCGAGAAACTCACGTCCGTCTGTGGTGATTAAAATGTGGTTACATTTTAATGCTACGCCGTCTGATATTGTGTAGTCATATAAAAATTCGACAGCTTTGAAGCCACTTAAATACCTGAGTGCCTCTACAAAAAACACCGAATTAACCTTCATCTGTTTCGCTATATCTTCAAGGCTATAATCACCTAATTGCTCTGAATGCTTAGCAAATAACTGTAATACGCTTTTCTCAAATACAGTAGGACGGCGTACCGTTTGGTAGGCCACCTTAGAATCTATTTTAAAAACAGGAATATCGATTTTAACATTATGTTCGTAAATCACCTTTGCACTCCTTTGGCTACTGATTTAGTACGAGAAAATTGTTCCGTCATTTCCTGTGCATCAAAAATACGCGCATCGCGATCTAACTGAGCAAAAATTTGACGATAAATCTGCTTCTTCTGTTTCCCTGGCTTATCCATGTTAGGGAGCCATACGTCCCTTGTTTCCAGCATATTGCGTGCACCAAAAACGATCAGTAAATTTTGTGCTCGCGACATAGCAACATTAATAAACTCATATCGCGCAATATTAGCCTTAGCTGATCTACGCCTCTCTTTTGGCCCGCCATCGTTACGCACTAAACTCATTAAAATAATTGGTTTTTCTTTGCCTTGGTACCTTATAACGGTGTTAATCTCAACATGGATTGCATTAAATTGAACCTTGCCATTATTTGCTTTTTTAATTTCATCACGAATAACCCGACATTGCGCCGCATAGAAAGAGACAACCCCAACGTCTTGTTTTTTCTTTTGCCTATTACCAAAGCCTTGCTTTAAACATTGCTGGTTTATCTCAACGAGCGTTTGAGCAATGAGCGCGGCTTCTAAGCGATTGGTTCTATCTTCACTCTCTTTAAAAGGTTTTCTCTTTAAATCAAGAGAAGTGTCAATCCACAGTACATGGTCATTCGCTGATAGAAGTGTATTATTATGGCTTTGTAATAGAATATTGTGCGACCGATCTTTATCTTTATTTCCGCATATAAGTTGCCCATCATAAAAATAATTTACAAAACTCATAATTTGCGGATGCATACGGTATTGTGTCGTTAGCCTTTCTTTAATTGATTCATCCGCATTTTCAAAATGCTCTTTAAAGAGTGATGCAGTCACCATTTTTTCGAAACGTTGTAAATTGTCTTTAGTCAGTAGTGTTTCTGTTGAATCTTCTTCAGACTCTTCCACTTTATCTGTAAAGGCTTGCGCGTCCTGGCTTTCTTGAAACACAGGGGGTAATTGACGATGGTCGCCAACCAAGACTGCTCGACGAGCTCGCATCAAAGGTAACAATAACTCTACAGGCGTTGCTTTGGAGACCTCATCAATTATTACTGTATCAAAGCTTTCCATACCAGCATCTCTGAGAGTTCTATCACTTTCATTACACGAAATGGCCACTAAGTTACAATTTTCAATAAAGGTTTCACTGACATGCTCCCAGTCATATTGCGCTGAATTTTCTCCTGATAGATTTTCAGCCCAATCCGTTAAGAAATTTTGCAGTGGAGCTTGTTTTGTATCTTCTTCTATAGCTACGTGCATTTGTTCTTCATAGTCTTGTTTGGCTTTTATTAAGCATTCACTCAAACTAAAACTCGACCCGCTACTGCTATTTGATACTAATTTTGAAGCACTTGATTGGAGTGTTTTAAGGCGGTTCCTTTGTGACTCTAGTTTTTGTTCTATTTGCTCAAGCGAAGCATTTATCTCTGTTATTTCTTTGTCAGACGGCACTTTGATATCTTCATTTTCAATTAACCATTGCTTTAACTGGACCTTTACATGATATAAGGTTTTTTCGATGTATTGGTTGATAGTCTCTAAATTATCAATACGAGATTCCAATAATTTGTGGGTGCACGAGGCATCGGTGACATTGATAATATCGCGACCATCCACAAAGCAATTATAGGTTGCAATATCTAGCCCTGTGGCTTGTTTTTTAAGCGTTTTGATCTGCTTTCTGACTTTACGCCATTGTTCCGTTAGCTCTTCAGTATCATCTTCATCCATAAGCTCAGCTAACTCAATTTCACGCTTTTTCAGCGATGCTAACTTTTCCTTGATCGAATTATCTTGTAATACACCTCTCCCAGCATCTCGAAGGCGTAACAAGTCAGTTTGGATAGCTGGAAGTTGACTCATAACCTTAGACCAAGTATCGAGTAAAGCATTGAGCACTAATAAACATGAATTTTGATTATCAAATTGATTAAAATTCAAAAAAGCAGTATCAACCTTAATGTTATATGCAGCCATACTTTGCAGTTTATGAAGCAAGTTTTCACTCATATTTGGAAGAAATGAGTCATGCACAAACTCCAAACGTTCGCTTTCAAAATTTTTTAAAGATCCCTTTGTTGCCTCTATTTGTTTAACCAATACTTCATAATTTGCAACAACCTCTCTATATGCTTGTTGCCCAGTGCTCAGCTGCTCTCTAATTAATTTTCTTTCCTGACGCAGTTCTTTTTGCTTTTCTTGAGCATTATTCACATCAGAATCAACATATTCAGCTTCATTAATCCACAACCTCAGTTGTGTAAACTCTTGATCTCGCTTTTTTTTTGGCTCAATCCACTGTTCTGTTACATGTGTACTTAAGCTTGAATAATAGCGCTCCAATGCTTTATCTTCTGCAAAACCTTTTCCTTCATCGGTGATCTTCCCTTTACCACGAGCAAGACGGATCGCTCTCAATTCAGGTCGGTTATGAATACAGCTTAAAGCATTATCGATTGCATCATGGGATTGACTAGCGAGTAAAATCGTTTCACCTTTACGTGCTAACTGAAGAATAGCTTCTGCAATAACGGTTGTCTTACCAGTCCCAGGCGGGCCTTGTACTAAACACAAATCTGGCGCAGACATCATTTTATTTACTGCGAGCTTCTGAGAATCGTTTAATTGTTCATTAAACCAAGATTCAATGTTGGCGTCATTTTTTGATGTGTTTGCTTGAGTAATATCAAACAAATAGCTCGACAAGTATGGGGAATAACAACTCTCATTTTGACGAAGATTTCTCACTGTTTGCTCATGTCGTTTGATTAGAGCAAGATCACCTACGGAAGGAAACGAAATAAAACCTTGCTCAGGAATAGCATTAAGTAATGCTTTCACGACTTGGTCAAACTCTGACTCTGTATTAGGTGGCTGCTGCGCTACTTCTATTACATTGTATTCTTCAATTAACTCAACATGTTTCTGTGCATTATCAAGTTTATTCTTCCAATCCTCAGATGGCTCAACTACTAAAAAAGCTAAAGTAGGGTCCTTGATGCCGCTCTCATTCAAATAATTAATATGAGCAGTGTTTTCCTTTAGTACTGTGGCATCTAATTTATTAATCTTACCTTTAAGCTGTCCGAGCTCTTCACCACGCGGTATACGATTAGATTTTTTCTTGAGGTCAAGTTCAAAATGCCACTTGCTTTGAGAAATACCTAACCCGAATGCTTCAAGACTTTTTCTTTTAAATAGATTCCCCGCCCGATGAATTAACTGTGCATCCTCACTTACAACAAGAAATACTAAGTTATTATCCGATGTGATTGAGCATTCCAAATACCTCAGGCCAATCGTTTTACGATCGACTAACTGCCTTTTAAAAGTCAAAAACTCTTGCCACGCTTCCAATCTTTCTGCAGCCTTAACTGAAATCGCTGGTAGTGCTTCTGCCAGCTCCCTAGTTAATATATTATTGGTACAGTGACGCTCAGGGCGGATTGAACTAGCAGATGTGAGCGTTTCTACCTCATAAACAGTAGCATTTTCATCATTAAAACTAGTAAAAATATCTTCTGGGATAAAAACAGGATTTCTCTGATTTACTCCCCAATAGCCTCTAATGCAGATAGTACTGGTGACTGGTAAGTATTCAATAAACTTACCATGGTTAGGTATACGTATAGCGAGATTAATGCGTTCAGTTGCATCATCTCTTATTGATAAGTTAGCTACAAAATATGGTAGAGGAATATTCTCTATAAAATAATCATTCAAAAATTTATCTAGTTGCTCTTCTAGAACATCACTGTGTTTTTGATACTTTTCTTTTAGCGTGGAGTATTTAAAAAATAAGCGCTTTAATGACTCTTTTAAACGTTTTTCACTTCGGTTAGATTCGTTACTCCAATACAGCACCCCCTCCAACTTTTTATTCGTCTCGGGGATTATGTTTTCATCAATTAAATTAGAAGAATTTTCCTCCTGACGTCTTTCATTTTCAAAGAACATATCGCCAAAGAAACTATTCATATCAATCCTTATTTCCTTTTGCTCAAAATATTATATTTCAAGCATCCCTAGTTTTCATAAATAGTCGACCAAATTGGAAGTAAGCTTCGAACTTAGTGAACTAATACAATGTTGAGCTGTGAAGTCAGCCAATAGCTTGAGTAAGTTTGCTTTGTTTATGACTTTTTATACAACAATCTGTCAAAGTCCAATATAAAATATAAATAGGCCTTTCCAAGTTTACTTTTTATCGGAATAACTCTTGTTTTCACTAAAATCAAGATATCCAATAACAGATATTCAATTATGAATCAAGGCGTTAAAACAAATCACTAACTGGCACATTCAGAGCCAAAGACAATTTCTGTACTTCAATATCTGTTACTCTTCTAACATTAGCCTCAATTTTAGCCAAAGTGCTTCTGCTAATTTGCCAATCAATAAGATTGCACTTCGCCACAAGCTGCTCTTGAGTCCAGTTTCGCTCCATTCTAACTTTTTTTACATTCTTACCAATAATATTCATGATCTAAATTGCTCTGATTCCGGAGCTTGATTGTCACAAATAAAAGGCTTAAAATTGCTCCGATAATGGAGCACTTTTTTTTTAGTCAATATCGTTTGGAGTATCTTTTGAAAATAGACAGTTTGGTGGTACAAATAATTAAAGTTCCAAACTTTAATAACTTTACAACAAGTGATGTTAGATCTGCTTATATAGCTA
>Ga0316197_10001248_pt1 | contig 18253 bp, 15 predicted proteins | sample OudBiesiAoxic_MG_FD_204939 | JGI IMG/M metagenome (GOLD analysis project Ga0316197, IMG submission 204939) | Coastal sediment microbial communities from Oude Bieten Haven, Netherlands - site A oxic | ecosystem: Environmental > Aquatic > Marine > Coastal > Sediment | place: Netherlands... | reverse complement strand
ACGGTGGTCGTCACCACCGCGGACCCGGCTCCGGTTGCCGAGGTCCTTCGCTTCTTCGAGGAGCTGACCGAGGTCTCGGTCGCTCCGTCTGCGGTGCTCCTGAATCGAGCGCTCCCCATCGAGTGGGCGGAGGCCGCCCGCCGTCCGATACGCGGAATCCCGGATGCCGAGGTGCGCGGGGCCCTGAAGGCCAACCTCACCAGATGGGGCGGAGAGGCGCGACGACAAGCCACGTCGATGGAGGGCATCGCCGAACGGTATGGGGTACCGCTGCTCACCGTCCCATGGATGTCCGAACCGCCGACGGCCGTCGAGAGCCTCACAGGGATGCTCGCTGGCATCGACGGACTCGACTCCCTGATGTGACGACCGGCGCTCAGAGCACCACCGAAGGACCGAGGAGTTCGCGAAGCTCGGCGAACAGCGCCGTACGCGGCTCGACGCGGTGATCGTTGCCAAGTTGGATCACCCGCTCGTCACCGTCGGACACCATATGCAGATAGACCCCGGCATCCCCGGGGTGGTTCGCGAGGACACTGCGGAGTTGCTCCACCGTGGCTCGCGACATCCTGGTCGCCGGTACCCGGAGACGCACCACCGAATCCGCATCGAACCGGGGCTCGTGCACCTGCTGGGCGATCATCTTCACATCGTCGCCGCGGTGATCGACACGCCCGGTGATCACAAGCACGGCATCCTCGCGAATCATCGGCCCGTACTCCGCAACGGTCCGTGGGAAGCACACCACCTCGATCGAGCCCTGGAGATCTTCAAAGCTGAAGAAGTACATCGGGTCACCGGCCTTCGTATACCGGGTATTGATCGAACCGACCACCCCCCCGATCGTCGCCGTCGATTTGTCCTCCATGTCCCACATGCCGGGCACCGAGGTCGAGCACATGGTTGCGAGGGCCTTCTCGACACCGAGGAGGGGATGATCCGAGACGTAGAGACCGAGCATCTCCTTCTCGAACGCCAATTGAACCTTCTTGTCCCACTCGACATCTGGGACGACGAGATTGGCCTCTTCGACCCCGGACGCCTCGCCGCCGAACAGGCTGTACTGGCCCATCTCCTCCGCACGCCGGCGAGCGATGGTGGCGTCCAGCGTGTCGTGGGCCACCTCGAGGAGGCCGCGCCTGCTGTGGCCGAGCGAGTCGAACCCACCGGCCTTGATCAGCGATTCGACCGTCCGCTTGTTGAGCGCACTCACGTCGACGCGGTCGACGAAGTCGCCGAAGTCGGTGAATGGACCACTCTCCGTGCGCTCAGCGACGATGTGTGCGACCACGGCTTCGCCGACATTGCGAATCGCGGAGAGACCGAACGCAATCGATCCGTTGACACCGACGAAGTCGGACTCCGACACGTTCACGTCGGGGACATGGACAGGGATGCCCATGATGCGACACTCGTGCAAGTAGGTGGCGGTCTTGTCCTTGTCGCGCTTGACGGCCGTGAGGAGTGCAGCCATGTACTCGGCCGGGTAGTGGGCCTTGAGCCAGGCGGTCTGATACGCGATCAGCGCATACGCGGCGGAATGGGACTTGTTGAAGCCGTAGCCTGCGAAGTGCTCGATGAACCCGAATAGTTCCTCGCCGAGCGCCTCCGGGTGACCGTTGTCGATGCAGCCGGCGACGAATGCGGCCTCCTGCTCCTTCATGACGGCAGGTATCTTCTTCCCCATGGCTTTGCGGAGCATGTCCGCTTCGACCATCGAGAAGCCGGCCATCTTCTGAGCGGTCTGCATGACCTGTTCCTGGAACACCATGATTCCGAACGTGTCGCCGAGCACCTCTTCGAGGTCGCGGTGCGGGTACTCGATCTCCGCCTTGCCGTTCTTCCGATCGGCATACTCGAGATGCATTCCTGCTCCGAGCGGGCCAGGCCGGTAGAGAGCGTTCAGGGCGATCAGGTGCTCGAAGATCTCCGGCCGCAGGTTCCGCATGAGGGCCCGCATCGGGCCGCCCTCGAACTGGAACACCCCCATTGAATCACCGCGCTGCAGCATCTCGTAGACGACCGGGTCGTCGAGCGGCACGTTGTCGATGTCGGGACGCACGCCGGTGTTCCGCTCGATCAGTTCGAGTGAGCGCTCGATGGTGGTGAGGTTCCGAAGGCCGAGGAAATCCATCTTGAGGAGGCCCAGTTCTTCGACGCCGTGCATCTCGTACTGGGTCACCACCTCGGCGTCGGCGCCCTTCCTCTGTATCGGCACCACATCGGTGAGCGGATCCGGGGAAATGACGACAGCTGCCGCGTGGATCGAATCCTGGCGCCGTAGCCCTTCGAGACCGCGTGCCGCTTCGATCACTTCCCGCGTGATTGCGTCCGACTCATACAACTCCCTGAGGCCGACTGCAGCCTGGAAGTGGTCGCGTTCCGCCTGGGCTCCCTCCCGGCCGGGATCGACCAGGCACTCTGCGAGGGTGGCGTCCTTGCCGAGAATCGCGGGCGGCATCAGCTTCGCCGCCCGGTCACCGACGCCGTACGAGTGGCCCAGGACGCGGGCGGCATCCCGGATCGCTTGCTTCCCCTTGATGGTCGAGAAGGTGATGATCTGGGCGACGTGATCGGATCCGTAGAGCTCGGCGCAGTACTGGATCATCTCGCCCCGATACCGCTCGTCGAAGTCCATGTCGATATCCGGCATCTGGCGGCGTCCCGGATTCAGGAAGCGTTCGAAGATCAGGCCATAGGCGATCGGGTCGATCTCGGTGATCTCGAGGCAGTAGGCCACGATCGATCCGGCCGCACTCCCGCGTCCCGGCCCGGTGCGGATCCCCTTCTTGTGCGCGTGCTGGATGAGGTCCCAGACGATGAGGAAGTAGGCGGAGAATCCCATCTCGGCGATCACTCGGAGCTCATAGTCGAGCCGTTCCGCGACCTCATCGTCGAGCGTGCCGTAGCGCTCCCTGGCCCCCTTCATCACCAACTCGCGGAGGTAGCCGTCCTCGTCCATGCCCTCCGGGACCGGGAACTGCGGCAGGAGGATCTTGCCGAACTCGAGCTCCGTGCTGACCCGTTCAGCGATCACCAACGAGTTCTCGGTCGCCCCCGGGTAGCGATCCGCCGGGAAGATGTCCCGCATCTCGCGCGCCGTCTTGATGTAGAACTGGTCGCCCGAGAAACGGAACCGATCGGCATCGCTCTTGTTCGCCCCGGTCTGGATGCAGAGCAGCACGTCGTGGGCGTCGGCTTCGTGCGCATAGGTGTAGTGGCTGTCGTTGGAAGCGAGAAGCGGAGCGTTGATGTCGCTTGAGATCTGGATCAGGTCGTCCATGATCCGCTGCTGGCCCTCGATGCCGTGATCCTGTACCTCGATGAACCAGTTGTCGCGGCCGAAGATGTCCTGATACATCGCCGCCACCTCGACGGCGCCGTCATAGTCACGGACCTGACCGACGTTCCCCTCCTCGTTCGAACCGTCCGGCGCCAGCATCTGAGCGACGTGCCCACCGAGGCACCCGGATGCTGCGATGATCCCCTCGCTGTGCTCTGCGAGGAGTTCACGGTCCATCCGGGGCTTGTAGTAGAAGCCCTCGAGGTACGCCCGCGACGCGAGCTTCATGAGATTCCGATACCCGGTCTCGTTCTCCGCAAGCAGCGTGAGGTGGTAGCGCTTGTCCTCGCGGCGCGGCAGCCGGTCGAAGCGTGAGCCGGCGGTGACATACGCTTCGATCCCCAAGATCGGCTTCACGCCAACGGCAAGCGCCGCCTTGGTGAAGTCGATGACGCCGTACAGGACGCCATGATCGGTGATCGCCATGGCCGGCTGGTTGTCGTCCGCCGCTGCCTGCACCATGTCTTTGACGCGCGCGGCACCGTCGAGCATCGAGAACTCGGAGTGGACATGAAGATGGGCGAAGCCGTCGCGTGGCACTAGGGCTCCTCAGTACGCGAACTACAGACATGTAAGCACGACCCGCGTAGCCATGCGACACCGAGTCACGGTCTGTCCACGCGTTGTCTATCCTCGGAGCATCTTCCCTTGAAGGAGCACTATGCGCATTGGAATCCTCACCGGCGGTGGAGACGTTCCCGGTCTCAACCCCTCGATCAAGTCGGTCGTGACGCGTGTCGCCCACGAGGGCCACGAAGTCGTCGGCATCCGTCGGGGGTGGGGTGGCCTCCTGAACGCGAACCCCGCCGACCCGGAGTCGATGGCAGAGAACTTCGTCGACCTCGACCCGGTCATCGTCCGCACCGTTGACCGCACGGGCGGAACCTTCCTCCACACCAGCCGCACCAATCCCGCCAAGGTGCGACGCAGCGAATACCCATCATTCCTCGGCGATCCGCCGGAGGGCGACGGGCCGTTCGACGTCACCGACCACGTCTTGAGAGTCCTCGAGGCGATGCGCATCGATGTGCTCATCCCCATCGGCGGCGACGACACTCTGTCGTACGGCCTCCGGATGCACGAAGAGGGCGTCCCCGTCATCGCCATCCCGAAAACGATGGACAATGACGTGCACGGCACGGACTACTGCATCGGCTTCTCGACCGCCGTCAGCCGTGGCGTCGAGTTCATCCACAACCTCCGGACGAGCACCGGCAGTCACGAACGCATCGCGATTGTGGAACTCTTCGGCCGCTACTCGGGCGAGACCTCGCTGATCACGGCCTACCTGGCCGGCGTCGACCGCGCCCTGATCTCAGAAGTGCCGTTCGACATCGACCGCCTGGCGGAACTGGTGATGCGTGACAAGCACGACAACCCGTCGCATTACGCCATGATCACCATCTCCGAAGGCGCCACTATCCGCGGTGGAGAGATGGCACTGTCCGGTGATTCCGATGCCTACGGCCATCGCAAGCTGGGCGGTATCGGTCAGGAGACCGGGGCTCTCCTCAAGGAGCGCACGGGCCAGGGCATCATCAACCAAACGGTGGGGTACCTGATGCGTTCGGGCCGCCCCGACTCGCTCGACCTCATGGTCGCAACGAACTACGCGGTCATGGCCGCCGATCTCGCCATCGAAGGCGCGTCCGGACGGATGGTCTCCCTCCGCGGCGGCACGTACACCCACGTACCGATCTCCGTGACCGGCGAGGGAGTCAAGCGCGTCGACATCACCGAGTTGTACGACTCGGTCAACTACCGGCCCAAGGTCAGGCACGTCACCGGAAAGCCGATGTTCCTCTACTAGACCTCGACGAACCACTGCAGGAGATGGAACGATGAGTGTTATTGGTGTGCTGACCGCCGGCGGTGACTGCCCCGGCCTCAACGCTGTCATTCGTGGAGTCGTCGCTCGCGCCGACGAGAGCGACTCCGAGGTGCTCGGTATCAAGAACGGATGGGAGGGCCTTATGAACGGCCTGACCGTCTCGCTCGATCGTGACGCCGTCCGCGGCATCCTCACGCGCGGGGGAACCATCTTGGGCACCTCCCGCATGGATCCCTACGTCCACGGCGACGGCTACGCGTCATGTGAGCGCACCATCAAGGCAAACGGCATTGACAGCCTCATCGTGATCGGCGGAGACGGCACGCTCCGATCGGCGTTGAAGCTCTCCGAAGAGGGTCTGCCCATCGTCGGCGTTCCGAAGACGATCGACAACGACATTTGCGGCACCGACATCACGTTCGGTTTTGACACGGCCGTCGGCATCGCCACCGAGGCCATTGACCGTCTCGCGACGACGGCCGAGGCCCACAACCGGGTCATCGTCGTCGAGGTCATGGGCCGGACCAAGGGCTGGATCGCCACATACGCCGGCATTGCAGGCGGTGCCGACGCCATCATCATCCCCGAGCACGAATACAACATCGACGAGATCGTCGCAACCCTGCGGCGTCGTCACCGCAAAGGCATCAAGTACTCGATCGTCGTCGTCGGCGAAGGCGTCTCACCCCCACCCGGCTTCGAGCCAATCGAACAGAAGAAGGATGCATTCGGTTTCGACCGTCTCGGTGGCGTCGCGTATCCGATTGCCGCAGCGATCGAAGAAGGCACCGGATTCGAGTCTCGAGTCTCGATCCTTGGCCACGTTCAGCGTGGTGGCACACCATCCGCATTCGACCGCGTGCTCGCGACGCGTCTGGGTGTCGGGGCTGCCGACTTCGCCGTCGATGGAATGTCCGGCGTGATGGCCGCCCTTCGGGGAGCGGACATTGTTCCGGTGCCGCTCAGCGAAGCGGTCGACTCGGTCCGAGGCGTACCAGACGCGTTGTACAACACCGCAGCGTCGTTCTTCGGATAGCCGCTCGGTGTACTCGGCTAGGCCGTAGGAGCCGCACCGCCGAGTGGAGGACGCTTGCGCGGGCCTGTGGGTTTCGGCGCTCGCTGTTCCGGGTCCGGCGCTGTCTCCGCGGCTTCGAGTAGATCCTTGAACTCCTCGAGCACGGTGTCACCGAAGACCTGGAGGTCCGGCATGACCTCGAAGTCACCGTTGATTCCCCAGGAGACACTGCCGTCGTACGAGAACATCGCGATGCCGACCCCGTGGCTCTGCCATAGCGGCACCAGCGGATAGGACGACTCGAGCCTGGCATCGAGCATGTAGAGCGGGAATTGCGGACCCGGAACGTTCGTCACCGTCATGTTGAATGGACGGGCGCTGGTGGCCAGTCGCGCGCCGAGTGCGACCAGCGTCGCGGGCGCTCCGGTCGAGACCCGAACGAGCGTCGCCGCACCAAGCGCCTGATTCGTCTCCTTGAGACGCTCCGTCTCGGCGCGCACGATCGCAAGGCGCTTCACCGGGTCGCTCTCGCCAATCGGGAGCGCCGCCAGCCACATCGCGACCTGGTTGCCCAACGTCCCGGCCTGAGCCTTCGTACGAACGCTCACCGGGGCCATGACGCGGAAATCGAGTTTGTCGAGGTCGCGCTCCGTGAGGTCCCGACGCTCCATGAGGAATCGCCGTACGGTCCCGGCGACGATGGCCAGCAGAACGTCGTTGACGGTTCCTCCGAGCTTGTTCTTGATCGTCTTGACGTCGGCAAGCGGCATATCAACCCACGCGAATCGGCGACCGGGGCCGATGTCTCCGTTGATCGGTGTCCGTCCGGTCGGTATCAGCCATCCGGACGACAACGATGCGCCGACCGCCTGCACCCGATCATTGACGGCGTCGACCAATTCGGCGGCGTTCGCGGCAATCGTGCGCAGATTCCTCAGCGCCCCGATCGATCCCGTAATGCGGCGAGTCGTCTCGCGTACGAGGAGCTCGGTCCCGTTGGGGATGGGTCGCGGCTCGTAGACGGGCCCTGGCGTGATCTCCTCGGTCGGCACCAGTGACATGAGCACCGCCATCAGGTCAACGCCAGACATGCCGTCGATCATGCAGTGGTGGATCTTCGTGACGAGGGCGAACCGCCCATCGTCCAAGCCCTCGACGACCACCATCTCCCACATTGGCTTGGTGCGGTCGATGTGCTGTGACATGAGGCGCCCGGCGATTCGCTTGAGCTGTGCGTCGGTGCCGGGTCTCGGGAGGCCGATGTGACGAATGTGGTAGTCGATGTCAAAGTGCTCGTCATCGACCCAGACCGGATGCTGTTCGATCGGGACGCGCACCAGACGCTGGCGGTATCGCGGGATCATGTGCATCTTCGATGCGACGAACTCCTTGAGGAGTTCCACATCAATGCCGCCGTCTGGCTTCGCAAACGACCCCGCGCTGAAGATCGTGACCGCCCCGACATGCATGTGGGTGGATCGCGACTCGAGCGCGAGGTACGAGTTGTCGAGAGAAGACAGGCGTTCGTAGTGGACCGTCATCGCACCTCCGGGGAGCAATCTAGAACGGTGCGCCGATATCGCAACCCGTTGGCGGATTCACGCGACGTTCCCGCTGCTCGGATCACCGAGGCCGGCGAGCGATGCCACGAGATCGTCGGGGAGCCGTGACCGGACCGTCACGGGGCCGGACCCCGACGGATGATCGAACGTGAGCGAGGCTGCGTGAAGCCAGGTGCGCCCTGGATCTCCGGCCGCCGCCCGCTTGGTTCCGTACACCGGGTCGCCAACGACGGGATGACCGATCGACCGCATGTGCACGCGGATCTGGTGCGTCCGCCCCGTTTCGAGGGACACGCCAGCGAGGGAGACCTCGGCATCGCTCCACTCGGCGAGGCGCCGGAAGTGGGTCCGGGCCGGTCGGCCCGTGGCGATGACCGCCATGCGGGTCGGCTCTGCCGGGTCCCGCCCGATCGGAGCGTCGATCGTGCCCGTTGAACTCGCAAACTGCCCACCAACCAGCGCCCGATACTCCCGCTTGACTTCGCGGCGTTTGAGTGCGGCCTGGAGATGGTCGAATGCGTCGGCGTTCTTCGCCACGATCAGGAGGCCGGAGGTGTCGCGATCGATCCGGTGAACGATCCCCCACCGGCACTCGGGCGGCAGCTCGCCGATCTCGGGAAACCGCGAGAGAAGTCCGTTGGCCAGCGTCCCGCTCGGACGGCCGGCTCCTGGATGCACGACGACGCCTGCCGGCTTGTCCACAACGATGACGTCGTCGTCTTCGTAGGCAACGGCGAACTTGACCGACGCCTCAGGAACGACCATCTCCTCAGCGGCGACGAGACCAACGTCGAGCGCATCGCCCTCGAAGATCTTGGTCGAAGCGGAGAGGGCCGTGCCGTTCCGTCGAACGCCACCCGCATCGATCGATCGCCGAGCGGCTCCGCGGCTCACACCGCAGAGGACGGCCACCGCTCGGTCCGCCCGGGCGCCGTTGAGATCAGCGGGAATCACGATTCGCTCGGTCATCGTTTGAGAAACGCCCCGATCAGGAGCAACGCGACGCCCACGTTGATGGCGATGTCCGCCATGTTGAATGTGGCGAAAAATGGAACGTTGATGAAGTCCACAACGGCACCGTCGAGGAATCCGTCTCCACGGAATACCCGATCGAGGAGGTTTCCGATGGCACCGCCAAGCACGAGTCCGAGGGCGACGGCATCGATCCGACGGCCCGTCTCGCGCAGGGCGAAGAAGATCATGATCACCACGGCAATGACCAGGAGACCGATGACCGCGCCACCCTTGGCGAAGAACGAGAACGAGGCTCCGGTGTTGAAGACGAGCTTGAGGTTCAGCCAGCCTTCGATGATAACGATCGGTCCATCGGCGAGTCCCTCAACGGCCCACGCCTTCGTCGCCTGATCGGCGATCACGACCAGGACGGCCAACAGACCAGCAAGAACCCGGAGGTTCAGCGTTGAGACGCTGCTTCCACCGTCATCGTCGCGTACGGTAGGGCTTCCAGCCTCGCCAGCGGGATCGGGTCCCCCGTTATCTCGCATATCCCGTAGAGACCCTTCTGCATCCGGTCCTGTGCATGGAGCACCTTCTCGAGGAGTTCCTTGGCGTTCTGTTCAACGGAGATGTCCATCTCCATCTCGAGCGCATGTGAGCCCCCATCGGCATTCTCCGAGTCCGGGTTGTGCTCAGATGCCCCCTCGGCAAGACGACGCAATTCTCGTTGCTTGTCGATCTCTTCGAGGATCGACGCGAGGCGCGCTCGTTCGCCTTCGAGCTTCCGCTCGAGCCGCTCCAGTGTGGAAGCTGCCAACTGTCGGGCCATAACCCCCTCCGATGCGAGCGGGCACGATAGCAGCGTGCAGGGAAAGACCCGTGCCTCATCGCTCGAGGATCCGCTTGAGATGAGCAGCGTCGCCTCCACGTACCAGCACGACCTTGGTGCGGGACGTCTGGCCGCTCATGATCGAAGCTCGGCCGCCACACGTGTCCTCGATGAGGTCGACGATGGCCTGGTTGGCGCGACCGGCCTCAGGCGGGGCCGCAACGCGGATCTTGATCGCGTCACCGTGCCGCCCCTTGAACTCCGTCCGAGAAGCGCCTGGCACGACGTGCACACGCAGCGTCGCTCCGTCGGGGTGGTCGGAGATCGGGTCCATCGCTGCAACGTACCCCATCCCCGCCGGTATCAACCTCGACAACACCCCGCGTTGCAGTACCCTCGCGCACGCAACGAAGGGGACGCACCGCAGGTGGTCCCGTGGTATCAGCGATCCGGCGATGGTGAGAGGCCGGAACCACGCACCAGCGGACATCACCCCCGAGCAGTGGGAAGAATCCGGCACGGCCGGCCGTAGACCCCGCCGGCCTTCTCCGCCGTGAAGGAGCATACGAGTGGCCGGTGGAGCACCGGCAAGCCGGGTGGTACCGCGGGCCACCTCGTCCCGGCGCGAATCACAACGCCGGAGGACCCGTGAACGAACAGCAACCCACCCCCACCTTCACCCGGGTCGCGCCCGGAGTCGACCTGCCGGAACTCGATGCTCGCGTCTTGGACTTGTGGGATCGGATCGGCGCGTTCCGCACGTCCGTCGAGCAGCGTCCCCTCGAGTCCGAGTACACGTTCTACGACGGTCCTCCCTTTGCCACGGGGAGCCCCCACTACGGCCACATCCTCCAGGGCGTCGTGAAGGACATCGTCCCGCGGTACTGGACCATGCGAGGGCACCGAGTTGAGCGCCGGTTCGGATGGGACACGCACGGGTTGCCGGTCGAGATGGAGGTTCAGAAGCTCCTTGGCGTCTCCGGGCCCAGGGAGATCGAGGAACTCGGGGTAGCGAAGTTCAACGAGACGGCCCGTGAACTCGTCAACCACACCGCGACCGACTGGTACGACATCACGAGGCGGATCGGCCGTTGGGTCGACTTTGACGACGACTACAAGACGATGGACGTCACGTTCATGGAGTCGGTCTGGTGGGGATTCAAGCAACTCTGGGATCGGGGCCTGATCTACAAGGCGTTCAAGGTGCTCCCCTACTCGTGGGGTGCCACGACGTCACTCTCGAACTTCGAAGTGAACCTCGGGGGGTACCGCGACGTCGAGGATCCGTCGATCACGCTGCGCCTCGCCGTCACCGAGGGCAACGAACACGCCAGGGTGGGCGACTACCTGCTCGTGTGGACGACGACACCGTGGACGCTGCCGGGGAACCTCGGTGTCTCCATCGGTCCCGACATCGAGTACGCGCGCGTCCTGGACGACGGAGACCACTACTGGGTCGCTCGCGAACGGATCGACACGATATGGCCGGAGGATCCACCACCCGTCGTCGGCACGGCGTCCGGCAGAGATCTCCTCGGTCTCGGCTACGAGCCGCCGTTCCCCCACTTCGTCGAAGAGCGTGCCAACGGAGCCTTCCGGGTCATCGCCATGGACGAGGTCACGACCGAGGATGGAAGCGGCCTGGTTCATACGGCCCCCGCGTACGGTGAGGCCGACTTCCTTGCGTTCCGCGAAGCCGGCATCGACGTCCTTGTCGATCCCGTCGATCTCGAGGCTCGTTTCACGAACGAGGTTCCTGAGGTTGCGGGCCTCCACGTGAAGGCCGCGGACCCCATCATCGTGCGCCTGCTCAAGGACCGGGGCGTCATCGTGCACTCCGGGACGATCACGCACAGCTATCCGTTCTGCTGGCGGACCGACACACCGCTCATCTACAAGGCGATCCCGAGTTGGTACGTCAACGTCGAATCGATCAAGGATCGCATGGTCGAGATGAACCAGAAGGTCCGCTGGGTCCCCGACTACGTCGGCTCGAAGCGCTTCGGGAACTGGCTCGAGGACGCCCGCGACTACGCCATCTCGCGGAATCGCTACTGGGGCACGACGATCCCGGTCTGGGAGTGCGACACCTGCGAAGCCACCGTCTGCCTCGGTTCGGTCGCCGACCTCGAGGGACACAGCGGTGTACTCACCGATGATCTCCACAAGCACATCCTCGACCCGATCACGTGGGCATGCGAGGACGTGACCTGCGACGGAACAATGGTGCGCGTGCCTGAGGTGCTCGATACGTGGTTCGACTCCGGGTCCATGCCGTTCGCCCAGGTGCACTATCCGTTCGAGAACAAGGAGCGGTTCGAGCGCACCTTCCCTGCCGACTTCATCGCCGAGGGCCTCGACCAGACGCGCGGCTGGTTCTACACCTTGCTGATGCTGTCCACGGGGATCTTCGACACCGCTCCATTCCAGAACTGCGTCGTCACCGGTCTGATCCTCGCAGAGGACGGCAGGAAGATGTCGAAGAGCCTCAAGAACTACCCCGATCCTTCCCACGTGCTCGACGAATTCGGCGCCGATGCGCTGCGCGCCTATCTGATCAACTCCCCGGTCGTGCGGGCTGATCCGGTTCGGTTCTCCGAGGACGGAGTCCGTGAGGTCGTCCGGACGGTGCTGTTCCCGTGGTGGAATGCTCTCTCCTTCTTCACGACGTATGCCGAGGCAGACGAGATCACCGACGCCGACCTGGCTGCAGCGCCGCCCGTGAGCGAACGGCCCGAGATCGACCGATGGATCCTCTCCGTGCTCCAGAGTCTGATCTCTCAGGTCAACGAAGAGATGGAGGCCTACCGGCTGTTCGCCGTCACGTCGCCGATCGTAGGGTTCGTCGAACACCTCACGAACTGGTACATCCGCCGAACGCGACGCCGCTTCTGGGCACACCGCGGTGACACGGACCAGAGCGACAAATTGGCGGCGTTCGCAACGCTCCAAGAAGTGCTGCTCACGTTCGCGACGGTGGCCGCCCCCATGCTGCCGTTCATGTCAGAGGAGATCTATCAGCGCCTTGCCCGACCCCAGGAGACGGGAGCGACCGGAAGCGTTCATCTGCTCGACTTCCCGGACGCCGACGTCTCACTCATCAACTCCGACCTGGAGATGGCGATGTCAGCGGCGCGAACGGTGGTCAACCTTGGTCACGGTCTGCGCAAACGGAACGATCTTCGCGTCCGCCAACCGCTCGGACTCGTGACGATTGTCACACGCGATCCCAGCGTCGCCGCGGCCATCGAAGCGCACCGCGACCTCATCTGTGAGGAGCTCAACGTGCGCGAATTCGAGGTCCATGCCGACGAGTCCGACCTGGTCGTCCTGTCGGCAAAGGCCGACTTCAAGCGTCTCGGACCGAGACTCGGCAAGGGAACCGGCGCGGTCGCAGGTGCCATCGCATCGCTCGATCACGCGACGATCGCCACGCTCCTCGAGGGCGGCGACATGACCGTCGGTGGCACCGAGATCACTGCTGAGGACATTGTCGTCAGCCGGACACCGCATGAAGGCACGGTGGTGGCAACGGAAGGCGCGATCACGGTCGCACTCGATGCGACGCTGACGGAGGACCTCCTCACCGAAGGAGTCGCCCGCGAGTTGGTGAACCGGATCCAACTGCTGCGACGATCGGATGGCCTTGTCGTCATGGATCGCATCAGTCTCAGGTGGGCGTCGTCGTCCGATCGGATTCGCGAGGCGTTCGCCCGGTACGGCGACTTCATCGCTGGTGAGGTGCTGGCCGTCGACGTTGAACGCGACGACGCACTCTCGACCGAGCCCACGGATATCGACGGATTGACGGTGATGCTACGGGTCTCGGCCGTCTGATCAGCTGCAGATGAGCCGCGTCAGCAGGCTGATGCCGAGGATCAGGATGATCGGCGAGAGGTCGAGTGCGGCCCCACCGATCCGAAGCGGCGGAACGACGTTTCTGATCGGGCGCATGATCGGTTCGATCGCTCGCGAGAGCGCGTCGTAGAGGCGACGGACCGGGTGGTCCCATCCGAGTCGACCAAACGACACGACGTAGCTGAGCACGATCCAGCCGATGATGACCCAGACCGCCAGCTGTAGCAGGCCGCAGACAAGATTGAGTACCACTCAGGCGGAACCGTAGAGGCCGAGCGACGCAAGGCGGTCGAGTTCGGCGCTGCTCACCGCGACGCCGGCGGGCGATACGAGGATCACGCCCTGCGCGATCTTTGCCATCTTCCCGTCAAGGGCGTAGGTGAGTCCTGACGTGAAGTCAACCAGGCGCCGCACCATCTCGGGCTCCGTGGTTCGCAGATCAAGGACGAGCGGTCGACCCGCTCGGATCCCGTCGGCGAGCATCTGTGCATCCGAGAAGTTGCGGGCAAGGATGACTTCGGTCTGCGGCGAGGGACGCTGCATCGACTCGAGTGGCCGACTCCGCTCACCTCCCGGCTGGACGTACACGCCGGCTTCGGCGTGCTCCCACGATGAATTCTGACGGTTCTGGTTGGACGGCGGGTCGACCCGGCGGCCTGCGACGCTCCCTGGCGGGCGGGCGGTCACGACACGTGGCTGTTCTCCTGCAGCAGGAGGCGGCGGGGCGACGCCGCTCGCCGCCTGCTCCACGTCCGCGTCGTCATCGACGAGCCCAAGATAGAAGAGTGTCTTCTGCCAGAACGTTGCCATAGTCAATCCTCAGAGGAGCCTTCGCTGATTTCCCGGTCCGTAGTCTCAAAGATAGCCCGTCCTATGCGAACGATGCTTGCACCCTCCTCGATGGCGACTTCGAAGTCGTCGGTCATACCCATCGAGAGCTCCGTGGCCTCCGGGTGATCGGATCGCACCGCCTCACCGAGTTCGCGAAGCCCGGCGAACCACCCTCGAGCGTCTTCGGCGACATCGACGCGAGGAGGAATGATCATGAGGCCCCGTAGCGGGATTCCCCGCTCCACCACCAGATCGGCCGCGCCACGGACCTCTGCCGGGTTGAAGCCGTGCTTCTGCGGCTCGGCCGCGAAGTTGACCTCGATCAGCACCGGCGGCGGGCGCTCCAAGCCCGCCCACGGCTCCACCAGTCGGGTCCGGTCGAACGAATGCAGGAGGACGATCGACGGCGCGATCAGCTTGATCGCTCGCCGCTGGACGTTGCCGACGAAGTGCCACTCGATGTCCTCGGGGAGATCGGCCGCGATGCGATCGCGGAGGCCTTGGGGCCGGTTCTCGCCAAACAGGCGCTGACCGGCGTCGTACAGTTCCCGCACCTCCTCGGAGGTCCGGCCCTTCGAGACGGCAAGGAGGCTGACGTCTGCGGGATCGCGACCGACTCGGAGCGCTGCCGCAACCATCCGCTCCTTGATGCTGTTCAATGCTCTGGTAGCCATGCCACCGCGACCTGTCTCTTCGATGTCTGGTCCCGACGATAGGACCAGTAGGCGCCATCGGTGAACGTGCAGCGATCGGCTCGCCACACGACCAGTCCGGCCAACTGGGCCTCAGCAGCCGCCCAGAGGTCGACGCTCGGTGTCCCGAACGCCGTCGTCGAGGCATACCCCCCGATCGCCGCGATCACTTCGTCACCCACTTCGTAGCAGCACGGACCGATCGAAGGACCGATTGCGGCCCGGCGCGGGACGTCACCGATCGCCTCCATATTGCTCCTGCCCGCTTCGATCACACCGGCGCCGACGCCCCGCCACCCCGCGTGGATGACGGCAACCGATACGTCACCCTCAATGATGATCGGGACACAATCAGCGGTCGCGATTGCGAGCGGCACCCCGGCGCGGTCGGTGATGAGTCCGTCTCCGTCGCCTGCGAGACCCGGCGCGTCAACCCGACAGATGATGCGACCGTGGACCTGACGCACCGAAGCCCACTCGTTGGTGACGCCGAGTTCGGCAGAGATGCGCTCGCGGGCAATGGCGTCGTCTCGGCCGTTCCCATCGGTCGCGTCGCCGAATGCCGCTCCGCGGAACCCCGCGGGTCGAATCATCCGCGGACGAACCCGGGGATCTCCATCTCGTCGGTTCCCTCGTCATGGCCCAGGCCGTCGTCAAGCGTCGGCCGCACGGTCGGGACGCTCACCGTCGGAGCTGAAGTGAAGGACTGACGAGACTGCTGCTCGTGTTCGAATCCGGCCGCGATCACGGTGACCCGCATCTCGTCGCCGAGGGTGTCGTCAACGACCGCACCGAAGATGATGTTCGCATCCTCGTCGGAGTGATCAGCCACGATCGACGCAGCGGTGGACACCTCATGGAGGGTCATGTCCGCCGGGCCGGCAATCGAGAGTAGGACGCCGCGGGCGCCCTCCATCGACGTCTCGAGCAGCGGGCTTGAAATCGCCTTCTCTGCGGCCTGCAGCGCCCGGCTATCGCCGGTCGACTGGCCGATCCCCATCACAGCGGATCCGGCCTCGGACATCACGGTCTTCACATCTGCGAAGTCCACGTTGATGAGGCCCGGTGTCGTGATGAGGTCGGTGATGCCCTTGACACCGTTGGTCAGGATCTCGTCGGCCATGCGGAACGCTTCGACCACTGGGGTGCTCGGATCCGCGATCTCGAGCAGGCGCTCATTCGGAATGATGATCAGCGTGTCAACGGCCTGCTTCAGCGCCTGGATGCCCTGCTCCGCGGCCACGGAGCGTCTGCGGCCCTCGAAGCCGAACGGGCGGGTGACGACACCGACGGTGAGGGCACCGAGGGAGCGAGCGACTTCGGCGACCACCGGAGCCGCTCCGGTACCCGTGCCCCCGCCCTCGCCCGCGGTGATGAACACCATGTCCGCTCCGGTGAGCGCATCCTCGAGTTCTGCACGGTGTTCGTCGGCAGCCTCACGACCAACTTCAGGGTTCGCTCCTGCACCGAGACCCCGGGTGGAGTCACGCCCGATGTCGAGCTTCAGATCGGCGTCCGACATGATGAGGGCCTGGGCGTCGGTGTTCACCGCGATGAACTCCACACCGCCCACGCCAGACTCGATCATACGGTTTACGGCGTTGACGCCGCCACCACCCACACCGACCACTTTGATGACGGCCAGGTAGGTATGTGGTGAGAGTTTCGAATCGGTCATGTGCTGGTCCTCCCGCGCAGGTATCCGAAGGTTAGTCCGAAGGTTGAGCCTGTTCGAGCGTCTCCGTCTCACCTTCCAGTTGAGATTGAGGCGGCGCTACCGCGGGCCGATTCGGAGCCGTGACATCGATGCGACTTCCGGCCTCGAGGCCGGTCGCGACGAGCGCTGCCACGGCTGCAGCTTTGAAGGCCATTTCGTTCGGCCTCCCAAGAACAATGGAGTACTCGGCGACCACCGCGTCAACGGTGTCGCCGTTGACCGTTACCGTCGCACTCCGCCTGAGCGGCGGTGGAAGTGCGGCCACGAACTCAAGCGCCCCGTAGGACGCAGCGTGCGTGATTCGATCTCCCTCACGAGCCGCACCGAGTTGGTCGGAGATAATGACGGGCGGGATGGCGTTCTCGTCAACCCGTTGGATGAGCGTGCCGTCTGCGGCGGCATTGAACCGACCGAGGTCGGTCGTGATCGACGCGACCGGAACCCGCTCGCTGACGTGGATCTCGACGGCCCCCGGCCACGACACAGAGACGTCGACTTCAGCGACCCACGGACTGGCGAGGAGCGCGGCCTCGATCTCGCCGGCTCCGACGGATATGGTCGGCGTGCCGGCGCGTACCCCGAGGCTCTCGGCAACCGCTGCCGGATCGGTCTGCTCTGCCCCGGTGACGGTGACGGTCCGGATCGACAGGATCGGCGAATTCACGAACCAGAGAGCGGCCCCAACGGCACCCACGAGGAGAACCAGCCAGATCAGCCATCTCAGCCGACCCCGGGCCCGTTCTTCGGTCACCTCGTGCCGTCGCTCGGCGATCCGATGGTCCATTGTGTTCATTCCGCTGTCTCCGGTCCCGTGGCTTCGTCGCCGCCTGCTTCGAACGCTCCCGCAAACCGGATCTCAGGCACCAGCCACACTCCCGTGGCCTCGCCGACCCGGCGCCGAACGGCCCACACGAGATCCCAAACGTCCTGGGCGGTCGCATCTTCGTCTGCCGTGAAGAAGTTGGCGTGGATTTCGGACACCGCGACCCCGCCACAGCGGAGTCCCTTGAGGCCCGTCTTGTCGATCAAGCGACCGGCCGCATCGCCGCTGGGGTTCTTGAACACCGATCCAGCGTTGAAAGTGCCCCCCGGCTGATGCTGCTTGCGCCAGCGGGTGATCTCGCGGATGCGGGCCTCGGCTTCGGGCCGCGTGCATGGCGATGTAGCGAATCTGGCAGACGTCACAATCTGCTCGGGACCGAGGTTGGACGAGCGATAGCCAAGTTCCAAGTCGCTCGGCGTTCGATTCGATCGCTCACCGGTTGTTCGGTCGACGATCACCGCGGAGATCAGGTGGTGGGCCGTGTCGCTGCCGTGGCCGCCGGCATTCATGATCACCGCTCCACCGACGGTTCCCGGGATTCCCGCGTAGAACTCCAGGCCGCAGCGCCCGGCTTCTCCGCTGGCTCTGGCGAGACGCGGAAGCGGCGCCGCCCCTCCGGCTTCGACCGACCCATCTGCGGCGACGACGACGTCGAGAAAGTTGCCCGCGAGTCGGAGCACGAGGCCGGAGAAGCCGCGGTCTGCCACGAGGAGGTTGCTCCCCTTCCCGAGAATGAGCACGTCAAGGTCTGGTGGCACCGATCCGAGCACGGCATCGAGATGGGCGTCGTTGTTC
>Ga0316197_10001247_pt1 | contig 18257 bp, 9 predicted proteins | sample OudBiesiAoxic_MG_FD_204939 | JGI IMG/M metagenome (GOLD analysis project Ga0316197, IMG submission 204939) | Coastal sediment microbial communities from Oude Bieten Haven, Netherlands - site A oxic | ecosystem: Environmental > Aquatic > Marine > Coastal > Sediment | place: Netherlands... | reverse complement strand
CCGCAATTCCGTCATTGGCGAGACCGAGAAGAAACTCAAGCTCCCCCACGACTACCAGTATAACGACGCGGAACCCGAGCAGGTCATCAATCCGCTGACACCGTTCGGTGCCAAGCTCACGGTCGCGGAGGGCGAGAGCCGCATCCAGGCCTATGGCAAGTGGATGACCTCCCCAGACAACCCGCGCTTCACCAAGACCATCGCCAACCGCATCTGGAAGCGCGTCATGGGGATCGGGCTGATCGAACCGGTCGACAACCTGACCGCCGAGACCGAGGCGACCAACCCGGAGTTGATGGCCTACCTCGAGAAGCTCCTGGTCGACCTCGACTACGACCTGAAGGCTTACTACCGCGTCCTCTACAGCACCAAGACCTACCAGCGCGAAGCATCATCGGCCGACATGCTGGCTAAATACCACTACCCAGGGCCGCGCCTGCGCCGCATGTCGGCGGAGCAGGTTTGGGACTCGCTCATCACGCTCGTCCGCCCGGAGCCGGATACCGCCACCGATCCGCGGGCACCCAAGTATGATTCCGATAGCAGCCGTGCCAAAGCCTGGCAGCGCATCAACAGCCAATCGCCCGAGCAGCTGCTGAAGCGCCAAGAGGAGCTCGCTACCTTCACCAAACGTTCGACGAAGCGACTCGACCAGATGCGTGGACTGGTCGAGAAAGCCGTCGCCAATCAATCTCGGAAGCAGGCGCTCGATCTTGGCCAGGAGTTGATCAATTTCCACCGCGAGGCGACCCGGGAGTATGCCCAGCTCACCTACTGGGATCTCGACTCGTTCGGCAACCGCTACTTCCAGACCCCATTCCGCAATGTGCCACTCACGCTCTACCGCCAGCTGAAGAGTGGCTTCCCGGAGGCCGGGCTCGATGATGAGCGCGCCTTCCGCGCCACCTCCGCTCCAACGCAAGCGATGATGGGAGGGCGAGGCAAGGACGCCAAGGCCAAGGGGAACGACCGAGGAGAGATGAAGCGTCTCAGGGAGAAGATGGGCAAAGATGCCTTCAACCGGATGATGCGAGAGCGCAGCGCCAAGGGGCGCTTGAACAATTACGTCCGCGCCTCCGAGATCAGCAGCCCTGCCCCCGATGGCCACTTCCTGCGCACCTTCGGCCAGAGCGACCGGGAACTGATCGAGAACGCCAACGATGAGGCGTCGGTCCCGCAGACCCTAGCGCTGATGAACGGACCTCTCTTCAACGCAATCGCGGATCCCTTTTCGGTGGTCGCGAGCACCGCCCTCGCCGAACAAGACGACGCGGCGGCCATCGATTCGATCTACCTCAGCATGCTGGCGAGGAAGGCGAACGATCAGGAGCGCTCGTTGCTCCGAGGAGAGTTCGAGAGCGCGCAGAACCGCACGGAGGCCATCCGCGGGATCATCTGGACCGTCCTCAACACCCAGCAGTTCCTCTTCGTCGAGTAGCGCGATCGCAGGGGTATCCGCCGGGAAGAGTGGGGCGCTCCGCTGGATCTGCCCCTAGTCGACCGCCTTCGCCTCTGGATCGTACTGCCACACCCAGTCGCCGACGAATCGATCCACCGCCCCATTTTTCTTGATCGAGATCACGCCGCCCCCATCGACACCGTCCCAGCCGATCGAATAGATCCTGTACCTGCCGTCGCTTGTCCGCGCGTAATGTAGTGGGGCGTCGGACATGATGTCTACCGGAACCTCAGGTAGGTAGTCGGGCACCAGCGCCTCGAGTGTCTCCGGATACGCAGCTTCCTCGATGTAGCACCTCTCCAATGCGACAGCGCAGGTCAGGAGATCGAGGGACGACTGGGCTTGCGCCACCCCCCGGAAAGCATTGGCCATCGAGGGCATTGTCATGAGAGCAAGGATCTTGTAGGGCGATGGGAGGGGACCCCTCTCGCTGTCCAGTGCGAGCATCTCATCCAACTTCTCTTTCACCTGAAGCACCCTGCCGTCCTTCAGCGGCTCCAGCTCGAACTCCCAGTGCATCCGAGCCAGATTTGCCCGATTCTGATCAATCCACCCCTTGGGAGCCAGATTTGCTAGAAGCGCAGTCGCGCTGCCGCCACTCCTCCCTTCGCCAGACACCATACCGATGATTTCGGCCACTCCCCCACGATCCTTTGCCGTGCCAAGGTTCCGTGCCGCACCGGCGAGCTCTAGGCGCACTCCCTCGCGAAAGCTCCCGATCGGATCCAGCTCCGCGAGCCGCTGCTGCAATTTCTCAAGCTCATCAGCCCCCAGCAGGCGCAATTTCAAGGCCGACCAGACCGGCGACTGCAAAAGGTTGAACAGTGCGACATGCACCAGTGTCCCGATCAACATCCCATCCTCCCCCGGAAGCTCGGCGACACGCAGCGCGGCCTGGATGGTCACCGCAGCCCGCTCTGCCTCGCCGAGCCCGAGCAGCGCATGTGCCCGCAGCACCAGCAATCTCGAAAGCGTCTGCATGGAGCTGAGGTGCGGGAGGGCGATCATGAACGGATCCTCGGTGCCACGGTACTGCTCCAAGCCGGGGGAGAATCTTGCATAGGGTAAGTCCACGGCCGCCGTGAGCTGGTCGAATACCGGATCGAACTCTGCTAACCCAGCGAGAATCACTTCGGCGCCCGGCATCGTCGCGTCATCTGGAAGGACTAGATCGCTGTGCTCGCGCAGATAGGCTCCCCACGCGTCCAGATCGATCTCTTCGAGCGTCGTCACCGGTGAGGTCGAAAGCCCCGGCCGCTCCTGATGAGCCTGTCCGAAAACCTTCTTTCCAAACGCCTCGATCCGCTCCCGCTTCTCGCCTGGACTGCCCTTGGCCGGATCGCCATCGGCCACCACCATGAGCTCCTTCAAAGCCGGGGTCGCTCCAAAATTTTCCACGTCCGGCACCGGGTCGGGCAGGAGGTCGTCGAAATTTGCCGTCTCCCCATTCGCCTCCAGCATCTCGACAGCCGATTCCCAGGCTCTTGCGCCGCGGTAGTTCTCTACCGCATGGACTAGGACGAGCAGAGTGAACGCCAGCGCGATCAACCAGGCCATCCGCCGGACAAGTTTTTTAGAGAAGAATTTCTTAATCATAGGACTCGATTTCTTTCGTGTAGGACGCAAGGAGGTAGAGGGAAGACAGCTGCGCGACAGACGTCGGTGCGGGCTCCCGCCCAGCGACCACGTCATCATCGACCTCCGGCATCGCGATCTGGAGAGCCCCGATCACCAACCAGCAAGCCGCCAGACCCAGCTTGAGGATCGGTCGACGCCTGCTCTGCTCCGGTGCCGAAGCGAGCGATAGGATCTCGGACTTCCAACCCGGATCCGGCTGCGGCCTGTCAATGCGCGTGAGCGCCTGTTCGAATTGATCACTCATTGATTTCTCGGTAGATGGGCGCCAGGGCTTGGCGCAGTTTCTCGATGCCATAGCGGTAGCGGCTTGCGGCAGTATTGGCCGAGATGCCCTGGATCTCCGCGATCTGATCGAAGCTCATCTCCCCCCAGAGCCTTAGCTGCACCACACTGCTCTGCAAATCGGGCAGCGAGGCCATGGCCTCCTCTACCTGTGCCCGAAACTGCCCCGCATCCGGATCGTGCAAGCGCCCGCAGTCCGGCTCAGGGATCTCGCTGGCCTTCCGCCTACGCAGGGCGACTCGCCGACACCAGTCGATCGCCTGGTTATGCGCCACCCGGAACAGGAATGCTTTCTCGCAGCGCACCCCATCCAGGCACTTCCCGTTCCGCGCCAGCTTGACGAAGTGGTCCTGCAACAGGTCGCGCGCGTCGGCTTCAACCTGCGTGAACGACAGGAAATATTGGAACAGACCGACCGCATAGCAGTCGTAGAGTCGTTCCAATTCGGCGTCATCCATGAAGGTCATTTGAGGAACGACGCACGGAGCAGCCGATTCTGTCTATCTAAATCTGAATTCATTCGATCCCTGTCGAGCCGCCCGACTCCGGGTGGAGGAAGAAGTGGTTCCCCACCGAGTCTCGCTCGATCGCCCGGAAGCCGCGTGGCCGGTTCGAGATTCCCGTCTGGAACATCGAATCAAACGGAGCGGTTGTTTTTTGTTTTGTAGCCGCCCATGGAAGCGCGATTCTGGCCGAACTTATGACGCGAGGTCGATCTCGTGGATTCTGCGCTTCTGGCGCCCCCCGTCCCCAGGCCCTTGATCATCGAAGAAAAAACTACCAACACCTGCAGTCTCCGGCAGGATTGGTATAACTGTTCCGAACCCGATCCCCATGTCCCACCCGATCTGTATCCCACTCCTCCTCCTAGCTTCCGCGTCTCTCGCCGCCGCCAATCTACCGAATATCCTCTACATCATGTCGGACGACCACGCCGCCCACGCGATCGGTGCCTACGGTAGCCGACTGGCCAATCTCGACCCTACCCCGACCATCGACCGGCTCGCCGAGGAGGGTATGCTTTTCGAGAACGCCTTCTGCACGAACTCGATCTGTTCGCCAAGCCGCGCCTGCGTGCTCACCGGTCAATATGCACACACCAATGGCGCCTACGACCTCGGAGGAAAGGTCGAGCCCGACAGGCAGTTTCTCGCCATCGAGATGAAGAAGGCCGGCTACCAGACTGCTATGATCGGCAAGTGGCACCTCAAGGAGGAGCCTGCCGCCTTCGACTACTATTGCGTCCTGCCTGGCCAGGGAAAATACCACAACCCGGAGTTCCGTAAAATGGGAGCTGGCAAGTGGCCAAAGAACCTCATCAAGGCCGAGGGCAAGCATTCGTCAGACGCCATCACCGATCTTACGCTCGAGTGGCTGAAAAATAGTCGCAACGAAGAGAAACCATTCTTCCTCATGCATCACTACAAAGCGCCACACGACTATTTCGAGCACGCTGAGCGCTACAACAACTACCTGAAAGACATTGAAATACCGGAGCCGGCCAGCCTCTGGTCGCACCCGGGGCAGTTCGGATCCGTCGCCACCCGTGGCTACAACGACGAACTCGTCCCACACATCGGTACCTCGATCGGCAACCGCAACCCGCGCCGCTCGTATGCGATCGATCTTCCCAAGCGCTTCGCGAAGGATTTCCCGAAAGGTTACCAACCAGAAAACTACAGCGAGGAGCAGATCAAACGACTCGCCTACAATGCCTATCTGAAAAACTACCTGCGCTGCATCAAGGGCATCGATGACAACCTCGCCCGGCTCTTCAAATACCTCGAGGAAGCCGGCGAGATGGACAACACCGTCATCATCTACACCGGCGATCAGGGGTTCATGCTCGGAGAGCACGACTACCAGGACAAGCGCTGGATGTATGAGGAATCGATGCGCATGCCATTCCTGATCCGCTACCCGAGGGCGATCGGAGCCGGCACACGCTCGGATGCGATCATCGAGAATGTCGACTTCGCCCCGACGATGCTCGCCTTCGCGGGCCTCGAGACACCTGACTACATGCAGGGGCGCAGCTTCAAAGCGATCTGTGAGACCGGAAGCGAACCCGCAGATTGGAAGAAGGCCGCCTACTACCGCTACTGGATGCACATGGCACACCACGACAACCCAGGCCACGTGGGGATCCGCACCAAGACACACAAGCTCATCTTTTACTACGGGGCCAACTATAAGGGAGGCTACCGAACGCCGCCCGCCTGGGAACTCTACGATCTCCAGAAGGACCCGCAGGAACTCGTCAACGTCTACCATGCCCCTACCAACGCGGAACGGGTGATCGCCTTGAAAGGCGAGCTCGCCTTGCTGCGCAAGCAGGTCGGCGACACCGGCGAGGACTTCCCAGAGCTGGAGAAGATCGTCCAGGAATTCTGGGACGACGACGAAACCGACCGTGCGAGGGCGCGCGAGCTGTCCGACGCCTTCCTCAAAGTCCGCAAAGCCGAGCTGGCAAAGTAGCCCCGCAGTGGTGACTTTCAGTCGCCACAGGATCCGGCACCGGGACGTCGTAGCGACTGATAATCCCCACTACGCGCTTGTATTCCCGACACGAACGCGCATCTTCAGGGCGATGCCAAGCGTCGAATCCGAGATCGAAGAAGCCCTGCGCGGCGGTGATGAGCGCAAGGCGATGCAGCTCTGTGAAGAGCTCCACCCGGCGGACGCGGCCGCTGTTTTCGAGAGCCTCGACGACCGGGAGCGCGGGCGGTTTGCAGAATACATCAGCAATGAGGCGATCGCCCTGATCGTCAGTTTCCTACCGCCCGCGGAGGCGGTCGATCTGCTCAACAACCTCAGAGGACACGACCAGTCCGAGATCCTCAACGATCTCCCAGATGATGTGATGGTCGACCTGCTCCAAGAATTCGAGCCTGCAGAGCGGCAGGCCTACTTCCTCAAGCTTACCGATCACAAGAAGGCGATCGCCAAGAGCCTGCTGCAATTCCCTGAGGAATCTGCGGGCGGACGCATGACGACCGCCATGGCGACGGTGCGTGCAGACATGACCGTGCGTGAGGCGATCGAAGCCCTCGCGGAGATCCGCGAGGAGACCGAGCTGCTCGCCAGGATCTATGTCGTCGACGACGAGCGCCACATCCTCGGCAAGATCCGCCTGCGCGATCTGACCTTCAACCCCGTCGAAATGCGCGTCGACGAGTTCATGGACGACGAGCATATCGTCATCAATGCCAATGCCGACCAGGAGGAGGCGGCGCTGATGATGACCAAGTATGACCTGGTCGCACTGCCCGTCACCGACGACGACAACCGCCTGCTAGGCATCATCACCTACGACGACGCCCTCGAGATCCAGGAGGAGGAGAGCACCGAAGACATCCAGATGGCGGCTGCGATCAGCGGCAGCCAGGAGGAAGAGGGCTACCTCCGTTCGCCCATCACCACCCAGTTCAAACGCCGCTTCGCATGGGTGTTTTTCCTCGCCGTGCTGGCGATCCTCTCCGGGCTGATCATCTATTCATACGAGCGGCTGCTCGATGACTGTTTCCTGCTTGCCGTCTTCATGCCGATGGTCGTGGCCACCGGAGGGAACACGGGGGCACAGGCCGCTACCATGGTGATCCGTGCGATGTCGCTCGGCGAGTTTGCCCCGAGCGCCTTTGCCGGAGTCATCTGGAAGGAGCTGCGCATCGGCCTGCTGATGGGGGCCCTACTCGGCCTGCTGGTCGCAATCGGCGGCTACGCCCTGATCAAATTCGTCCTCGAGCCAGCCGGTGCCTTGAGCATTCCGCCGGACCTGCCTGCCGCCCGTGTCCTGCTCGTCGTCGGCCTCTCACTCACCGCCCAAGTCGGCTCGTCGACCCTCATCGGCGCCGCGCTGCCGATGCTCGCCAGCGCGGCGAAATTAGATCCGGCGATCGTCGCCTCGCCGGCGATTACCACCGTCGTCGACGTGCTCGGTCTGTTCATCTACTTCGGCCTGGCGGCGATGCTCCTGGGGATCTAGGCCAAGCAGCCTAGCGGGCGCTGACCCTGAGGCGGATAAATTGCCGATCCTCCGCGCCGATCGGCGTGTTGCTCCGGTAGACGTCGGTCGCCGTGCCGTTACCATTATCCGTGGTGGAGACAAAGATGGTATCGTCAGACCAGCCGGCCAGGTCGCTGCCGACCTCGACGGAGTAGCGCACATCCGTAGCGTCGAGGTTCCGCTGGAAGCTCAGCGTGAGGTAGGCGTCGCCCCCATCGCTGCTGATCGAAGCGACCGGCAACGCTTGGGCACTGCTGACCAGATCGCTCGTGCCGAGCGCATACTCGACCCAGGCGCTGATCGAGTCCCCATCGAGGTCGGCGTCGGGATCACCACTGAATCCACCCCCATCGCCCGCCCCCGGGGATCCGCCGGCAGCGCTACTGGCTCTCCAGCTGCTTGGCAGGGAGTGGTCGGGGTTGGTCTCGGGTGCGATCAGGACCAGGCTCGAGCCCGGCCCGTCGGCGGCCACCGGCCACGGCAGCTCGTCATCATAGGTGAAGCGCTGGATGTCGCTCACACCGTCCTGGGCGATCACCGCGATCTCCTCACCGCCGTTCGCGAGGTTGGTCGATCCAAAATCTCCGGGCGCGATGAGAATCCCTGCAGTGTTGTAGGCGGCAGCGAAGGCGACCTGATCCTTGACGATCACCACACGCTGGAGCGGGGCGAGGGTGAAGCCCTCCGGGAACGTATAGCTGACCCCGGTGAGCGACACCCCAGTCAGATCGATGGTCTCGCTGCTGCTAGTGTTCATCAGTTCGACAAATTCGGTCTCTTCCAGGCTCCCGGGAGGGTTGTAATAAACCTCTGATACGACGAGGTTTGCACTGCTAGCCAAGATTCCGACGATAAACGAGGCATCGGTCACGGCCGACCACTCACCGTCGCTGAGCGCTCGCGCCATCACCCTCCCAGTCTGCGTGAGGGTCGCTCCAGTCGCCCCCCCACCGTTCGGTTTCGAACCGCTGAGTTCGACATCGATCCCCAGGTCACTGCTACCAAGAGTCGCCTGGTGCACCTCGACCGCCAGGACGTTTACCCCCTCGACGAGCATCCCCGGACTGAGCGCGAAACTGGACGAATTGACGGCGCTCTCAGCGGAGCCACCCGCAGACGTCGACGAGACATCCGCAAATCCAAAGACCACACCTGCATCCATCCCGGAGCGGGCGATCTCACGCCCGTTGAGGTAGACGATCGCACCGTCATCGCGCTTGATCCCGATCGATAGATCTGTGTAGTCGGATGCCCCGCTCACATTGAAGTCCTTGCGAAAATACGAAGTCACATACTTGCTCGTGCTCGATGGGCCGTACTCGATCGGCGTATTGATCGTCCCGCCGGTGATCCCACCGTAGCCGAGCATCGCCTGGCCCGTTCCCCACGACGCATCATTGAATGCCGGGTGCTTCCAGTCGCCAGCCCCATAGCTGGCGTGACCGACCACCACGTCGCTGTCGCTCTGTGCTGCCCCGGTGTCGAGGAAACGCCAGCCGGCCTCCTCGAAGCCGATCAACCCATCGACGATCGTGCCTCCATTAAGCATCGTCGCAGCAGGGTTGATCCCTCCACCGGCCATGCGTGGGTCGCTACCATCCGTGGTGAAATAGATGTCTCCCTCCCCCGCACTGATAGCGAGGAAATAGTTGTTCGGGACCGGTCCGCCGTGCTGCGAGAACAGCGGTGGGTCGATCGATGGGAAGAGGTTGTTCGAGCGAAGCTCGTTGATGATCGCACGCGAATCCGACTCGTCGTGCAGGGTCGGAATATAGTGCCCGACCACATTGTCCCGCTCGACCAGCCAGTGCTGTTCACGGGTAAAGTAGATTGGGTTGTTGATTAGAGGGGGATAGTAGTCGGCGTCGACATTGTTCGAAGAACTAGGGGTGTTCCCGTATGGGGTCGTCTCCTGCACATCCCCCCAGCGTGCAGACTCTGCGACAATGGCCTTGTCGATCCGATCCGCCAGACCCATGTAGCGCGCGATGGATGATTGCTCGCTGAGCGCCCCACCATTGAATAGGTGTTTGTGGACACGATCGGCAAAAAGTGTCCGGAACTCCTCGTTGAGGCGCAGCCGCTGGAATGGTGCACCACCCCCACGGCCGTCCGCGTAGCGGTTCCAGCTGAACTTGTCCAGGGCGATCTCCTGGTCCCAGACGAAGAACCTGAACCTGCCGTCGCCGCTATCGGCGTTCGCGGCCGCATAACCGTTGTGGTGTGGCCAATCTTCGGAGTCCGCATAGAAATGCAGCAGCATGTAGTCGGCGTAGTTCTCGACATCGATGTAATCCTTGGCCGCCTCATAGGTCGCGTTGCTGGTGATGCTGCCGTTGAGGATCCCCATCATGTCCCGCCAGCGCGATGGCTGTTCGGAGAGGTCCTTGTTGATGATCCAGTCCTCCTTCTCGCCACCGATATGATCCGCATACCAATCATCCTCGATCCTCTCAGTCAGGTTGTGCATGCCGAAGTAGAGCCCGTTCACGTAGAGGTGCACAAAGTTGCCATGGCTGCTCGGCTGTCCCATCGCCCCGAGGCTGTCCTTCATCCAGACATCGCGGATGTACTGCGAATCGTTCGGACGGTAGCGGCCCGAGCTCCACGAGGCGAGCGCCCATGAGTCGGTGAAGCAGGCACGCAGCACGAGTTTGTTGAACTCCTCAATATCAGAATCTGGGAATAGCGGGTAGCGGAGCTTGGAAGTCCCGACCTCTGAGGTGAAGATTAGGCGCAGCGAGTGCTTCTGCATGCGGTACGGGTTGCGGCTGGAATTCCCGTGGGGCACGATCAGGCAATCCTCCTGGAACCCGGGCGTGCCGTCGGGGCGGATATACTCGATCGAGCACTCGCGTTCAATCCGGCTTCCGGGATTGGTGTAAATGCCGTTACTCCCACCGGTGACATCGCTTTGTGGCATCGAGATCGAGACAGTGGGGATGTCGAGTAGCGCGTCCGAGACGGTGTGTTCGGCGATGCCGAGGACGTCGTCCACCACGCGCGGGTCCATCTCGTAGTCGGAGGGGACCGTGCCCTGCGAGATGGTTCCCCAAGTCGACGGCCAGCCCGGCGGATCGGTCGGCTGCCGGACGACATCATCGAGGAAGATGTAGGTGTGGGAATCGACATTGGTCGGCAACCAGCCGCCGAAGTAGGCGATCGCACGCAAGTTCGTCGTCGTCGTGATGTCGACCGGCCCCGAGTAGACGGTCCCGGAGCTCGGGCTAGGTTTCGAACCATCGGTCGTGTAGCGGATGATCGCACCGGGCGTGCCGCTCGTGATTGCGACCTGGAACGGGGCATCGTAGAACCCGCGGTCGATGCTGAAGTTGGTGTCTTTGACCACACCGGGGTAGGCGCTCGCACTGTTGACAGCACCGGGGGTGGATGATTGGTAGAAAACCGGATCCCCACCAGTCGTCGGGATTCCATACGAAATGTCGGTAAACTGTTCCGGGTAGCTAGGCGAGAAGCTATCGTCGATCGTCGTCCCATTCGGGCGGACGATGGCGAGGAACTCGCCCGCGGCGCTGAGCTGGAAATTGGTATGCGGGTTGCCCCCACCGTCGACCCTGTCGGTCCCCGAGACGAAAACGATCAGATAGCCATTGGCCGCGATCGTCACAGCCGGAAAATTCCACTGGGTGAGGAGAAATTCGTCATCGGTGAGGTAGTAGCCGTCCAGGTTCACCGCGACGGCGTTCGGGTTGTAGATCTCGATCCAATCTTCGCGACGACCGTCGCCGTCGCTGATCCCCGTAGAATTCCGCGCAAGTATTTCGTTAAGGCGCAATGGCAGCAAGGTGTTCGGGAAATCGCCCCCGTTCCCCGGGTCGGTCCCCTCAGCAATCTCGAGCGCGTCGTTGAACCCGTCGTCGTCGCTGTCCGCCTTGGTCGGATCGGTCACATAGCCGTTGACCCCGGAGACCTCATCCCCATCGCTGAGGCTGTCCCCGTCGCTGTCGGCGACGATCGGATTGGTAGCATGCACGTTGATCTCGGCAGCGTCGTCGAGCCCGTCCCCGTCGCTGTCCGCCAGCGTAGGATTGGTTCCAGCAGCCTGCTCTTCCAAATTAGTGAGAGCGTCAGGATCATTGTTGCCTGCGCCGCTCGCCACCATCAGGTTTGGAAAAAATCCGAGTTCCCAGGCGTCGTCGAGTCCGTCTCCATCGCTATCGTTCACGACCTCCAATAGGAACACCTTTTCGAACCAGTCCCCATCGGCATCAGTCGTCCGGACCCGCACCGACAGCACGGCGCCGCCAGGGTTGTCGCTGAGGTCACGGTCGGTCTGTAGCTGGTCCCCGTCGATAACGAATCTGCCGTTGTGCGTCGACCCGACACCACCGACGAGCGAGTAGGTGAAGCTGTCTCCAGGGGTCGGGTCGGTCGTACTGAATGTCCCGACGCCAGTCCCGATCGATGCCGTGCTAGCGACGACCTGGTTCGACAGTGCGAGATCAGTCGGGGCTGTCGGCGGCGCGCCCGGGTCGCCGACCTCGAGCCCATTGATGAAGACGTTGTGGGACGGATCGGGATTGAGCGCCGCGACCAGCCCGCTGAGGACGAGATCGCCAGAGGCGTCGGCAGTGACCTCGAGAACGACCCTGTAGTCGTCGAGCGAAGAAGGATCAGGAGCAGTTGGAAAGGACAAGGTCGCTGGCCCAGCGCCACCGCCGCTCCAGTCAGCATCCCGGCCGTCGTTCGAGCTGTCGTCAAACGCCCAGATCGTCACCGGGTAGGCCGTGTTTGCAGCGAGCCCTGTGATGGAGATGCGCAAGCCTGTGCCCGGCGCAGAGGCGTTGCTCCCGTTGGCGAACAAAAAATCGCGCCACATATTGCTCTCCGGGCCGCCACCATTGCCTGAGCCCCGATCGCGGGAGTCCAAGGTGACGCCACCGATCGCATCGACGTCGATCGAGTAGCCACCAGTCAAATTCTTCGACCAGGAATCGCCAAGTGCCGAGTCATTCCCGGCAAGCGATTGCCAGCCGCTCTGGGTAGGCGAGCCGGAATCAAAATCGACCCTGAGCGTGAAAGCAGGCGCGATCGGAGCCGAGCAACAGACGAGAAAGCTGCCAACTAGGGCACGCAAGTAGAGGGGGGGAACACGCATGAGCAATTCTGGGCAGGGTTGGGGGAAATAGGGACTGGAAAAGGGGCAGGAGATTGGGATAACTAGACACCCCGCCCCACTTATCCTAGCACCCCAGAGCTGCCGCTGCAAACCGAGCAATCTGCCTACGAAAGAGCCGGCGAGCCCCGTCTTTCGGGGGCTCGCCGGCTCAATCAAAGCGGGAAGCGATGGGTCAGGGAATTAGCGGCGGCGGCGGAGTAACAATCCACCGAGCCCCATCAACCCGAGCAGGGCGCTCGACGGCTCAGGAATGGCATTGCCCACCTCGAGGCCATTGATGAAGACATTGTGGGAGGTCGACGGATTTGTGACCGAAACAATCCCCGTAATCGTCAGCGCTCCAGCAGGATCCGAAGTCGCGTTAAACGTGATGTTGTAATCTGCCAGGCTCGACGGGTCGGGGCTGTCGGGGAAGGTCAGAGTTCCACTTCCGCCACCGCCACTCCAATCGCCAGCTCGCGGAGCATCGCCGGGCTGCGGCGCCGAACTATCATCAAAAGCCCAGATCGTAATCGGGTAAGTCGTGCTAGGCGATAGACCGACCAGCGCGAGATTGAGACCCGAACCAGGGACGGAGCTGAAGCTCCCGTTAGCAAACAAGAAGTCCTGCCACATCAAGGCCTCTGCACCGCCACCATTCCCAGCGCCACGATCGCGAGAATCTACCGTCACGGCACCGATCGAGGTGGTTGCTAGGCTCACGGTGCCGTCGCTGCCATTGCCGAGCGGCGCAGCCGTCCAACCCGCCAGTGTGGTACTAGACGCAGTGTTGAAGTCGAATTGCACCGTGGCCGCATTGGCCGCAGAACCAAGCGCGAGCAGTGCCAATGAAGTGATGAATTGATTCATGGGATATGACTTTGGGATCATTGAGTGAGTGAGAGCGGTCGAATAGGCAATGACAAAAGAACCGCCTAAAACCGTCATTTTTAGATTTTCAGGCTTCCTCGTCAATGCCAAAAACCCGATTATTTTGCCTTTGACCAGCCCTTCGGAAGCCGGATTGTTGGAAGAATCGATTCAAAGTCAAAACTAGCCATTCCCGTCCAATGATCAGTCCCTTGCCAATCTCTGCCTCGCTCTCGAACCGTATTGCTCTCCTCTTGCTGTTGAGCCCCCTTGCTCTCGCGTCCTCAAGTGCGGTCACCAGATTCGACTTCAATGCGGTGGGTAGCCCCACCCAGGACGGCTGGATCGCGGCTGATCTCGGGACCGGCAGTGATGGGACGGTCAGCATTTCCACCATCGCCCTCGACGGCTTCGATGTGACACTCGATAGCCGGGACCGTATCGATACCGCAGGAGGTGGCGACGAACCCGCCATGTGGAACGACTTCATCTTTGCCAACACCAGTTTCGCATCCGCCCCGGACACCGGACTACAGATCACGATCACTGGCCTCACCCCGGACATCCCTCACCAGATCACGCTCTGGGCATTCGATGATGCCTCCAATACGCAGATCGATGGCTTTTCGCGGGCGGCGGACTGGAGCGACGGGGCCGGCAACGGCGGGCGCCTGAGCTTTGGTGATGGCCCAGACCCGGCGTCGCTCAGCGACTACCGCGTCGTGTTCATCTCAACGGCCGACGCGGATGGCAGCATCGTTCTCACCGGCTTGGTGAGCAGTGTCGATCCCTCGTCATCGCACAACGTGTTCCTCAATGGCCTGGAGATCAGTGATCCACTCTTCGACCTCGACATGGACGGTCTGCCGGACTCGTTCGAGCAGCTGATCATCGACGCCGACCCGGACGATGCGATCAGCACGATCGAGGACGTGCTGCCGGGGGATGATTTTGATAGCGATGCTTCCACCAACCTCAACGAATTCGAGCGCCTCACCGATCCGACCGACAACGACAGCGACGGCGACAACCTGTTCGACGGCTACGAGGATGGCGGTGGCGAGTGGGTGAGCGCCACCGAGACAGGGACGGATCCGCTGCTTCCCGATACCGATGGCGATACCCTACTGGACGGCGTCGAGAACCATGACCTAGCCTACGACCCGGGCAACCCGACAGGCCAGCCTGGGACTGACCCCAACCTGCCCGATACCGATGGCGACGGCATCCTGGATGCCTCGGAGCTGGCCGACGGCACTGATCCGACCGACCCGGACGACTTCTTTGACCCACTGGATCTGGCCGTGGTCAAATTCGATTTCAATGCCCCAGGTAGCGCCACCCAGGCCGGTTGGTTCGCCGCAGATTTGGGCAACGGCACCGATGGCACGGTCAGCATCTCGACCTTGGCGATCGGCGGCGTCAGCGTCGATACGCGCGACCGTATGGGCACCAACACGGACACTGGCGATGTCGATCACAACGACCTGTGGCGCGATTTCGTCTTTGCCAATGGTAGCTTTGATTCGGCACCTGACAGCGGGCTGCAAATCACCCTCAGTGGCCTCCAGGCTTCGACCACTTACCCGATCACCATCTGGGCTTTCGACGAGAGCTCCAACGCCCAACCTGCAGGCTCACCCCGCAAGGCCGATTGGGGTCCTGCTGGCGAGGAGGCGCTGGCGTCCTTGAGCTTCCCAAGCTCTCCAGACCCGGCGTCACTAGACGACTACATGGTCACCTTCGAGGTGAGTACCGATGCTTCGGGGCAGGTTGTCATCGACGGCATCGTCACCGCAGACAACCCCAGCACCTCGCACAATGTTTTCGTCAATGCGCTCCTGGTCGGACAGCCGACCGGCAGCACGGTGATCCGGATCACCGCCCTCGACCTCGACCCCGAGGCCGGGAAGGTTTCTTCCATCACCTGGACCTCGACCCCAGGAAAAATCTACGCCATCGATCAGAGCACCGATCTGGCTGGCTGGCCGGGAGACTTGGACGACGGCGTCCCCGCCGCCGAGGACGCGGATCAGACGACCTACGAGTTTGACGCCAGCGGCGTCGGTCCGCGCGTCTACTACCGCGTCCGGGAGGTTTCCAACTAGCGGGCTCCCTCGGCTAGTTCGGGATGATCCGGATGCGGAAGAAGATTCTCGGGGTCGTCATCGATTCAGCACTGAAGGTGATCGACGTCTCCTCTGCATCTTCCGCAGCGGGGTAGCCATCATCGATGTCCCCGGGCCAGCTCTTCAGGTCTGTAGAAGTATCGATCGCAAACACCTGTCCGGGCGTCGATGGCCAGGTCAGGGTGATCGTGTCTTCATCCAGATTGTGGACGATGCTGGTGATAGCGAACTTGTCAAAGTCTGACGAAGTGCGCACCAGATCGAAGCCATTGATCCCGAACAGCTGCTGGTGGACAGCCACCTGCGACAAGGGGATAAAGCGCAGCACGACTTCCGCCGAGCCATCGGTCGCGAATTGGTAGCGCACCGTGGAACTGAGCGATTGTGGGTCTGGACCGGTCTCGGTGGCGGGGTTGGCCGGGTTGCCACCAGTGCTACTCGAAGTCATCTGGAAGCTCCCTACCGGCTCGAAAGTCAGGCCGCCATCGAGCGAGATGTCCATGAGAAATGGGGTGTGGATGTTCTCGGTATCGTGGTGATAGGAAGTCCAATCGTAGGTGCCACCCGGGAGGCCACCGAGCGTCAGAAGCAGCGTCGTCGGCACCCCGACCGTCCCGTCGTAGTCACCATTGCCACCATTGCCCGTGCGGGAATCGGTCCCCAGCCAGTCGGTGAGGAGGTTGACGTTCGTCCCGAGCCACTGGTTGTCGTTGCCCGCCGCCCGATCGATCATCTGCTGCACGCGGTTATCAGTTGAGTCCGGCCAGCTCGGCGTGATCGAAACCATCGTATCGAAGGCGCTGAAGCTCTGGGTGGTGAAGTCGGCAGCCACCTCGTGACCAGCATTGTAGTCGAGGTAGGGCAGACCCTGCGGATTGGGACCACCATCCTGGGTCGTCGAGTTGAAGTCGATCGATAGTGCCGGCAGTGATCCTGGATCGTTCGGGTCGGTCGGATCGCTCCCCAGGGTGATTTCAGTCCCGTCGCCAATCGAGTCCTCGTCGGTATCGAGGATATTCGGATCCGTCCCTGGTTGCATCGCGTCGACGTACTGCAGATCCGGGTTCTCGACGCCGTCCAACAACTCATCATTGTCGCTGTCATCGTCGAGCGGGTCAGTCCCCCGATCGGTCACACTCACCCACGTGCCAGTATTCGTCTCCGAACCATCACTCGCACCATCTCCATCAGAATCCGGGTTCGTCGGGTCGGTGAGATTCGTCTCCTCATCGATGTTGCTCGCCATGTCCGTGTCGAAGTCGTCGCCCGGCAAGACGTCTAGGATCGTCCGGATGTCGTCATCGGGATCAAAGTCGATGATGATCTGCTCGTAGCTATCGCGCATCCCGTCCATATCGGAATCAGTTGGCGCTACCTCTAGGTCGGGAGGGCTGACGGAGCCGTTCGCCAGCGAGGCAATATCTGCTGCGATGAGCTCCTGATCCCAGACGGCAATATCGTCCATATTCCCACTGAAACCGCAGCAGGCTGTGGCGCGTAAAATCCCACCAAAGGTGGTCGTGTCCACCTCGAGGGACTCGTCGTCGTAGGTGAACTGGGTATCGAACACCCCATCGATGTAGATGTCGACCGTCCCGGCCACGTCGACGACAGCGATGTGGTGCCAGTTGCTATCCCCAAACGGTTCCCCCACCGAAAGCCCGTGGTTGTTCGAGATCGACCCATCGACATAGCGGTGGTAGAAATCAACCTGGTTGGTGCCTTCGCCGGCGGCACCGGTGCCGATGTTGTAGAGCGGATTATTGTCGATGCTGGAGGCCTCGGAGAAGACACGCTTGTCGTCCTGGACCACGGCAGAGTTGACCCACATCGAGATCGTGAAGGCTGGCAGGTCGGAGATTTTCATGCCACCGGCACCGTCATTGATGCTGAGGTAGCTGTCGTCGGCGTTGAGCAGATTCATCGAGCCATTCCCCGCTGCGGCCGGGGTGACGAGGTCGATCGTCGTCGTGCCGAAGGCAGTGCCATCATTGCCTTCGCCGGATTTGTCGGTGAAGTCAGATTCGAAATCCCAGTAGCCGATCAGGTCGGCACTGGCGTTGAAGCTGAGGGCACAGCTGAGGGCGAGGATCGGGCGTAGATAGCGTTTCATGGTCATGGGAGGTGAGGATATTGCCCCACAGCTCTAGATCCAAAACGCCGATACTAGGCGGTCGCCGGAGAGGAATTGAACAGCCTTCGATTCAGCTGCGGCGGCATCGGATCAGCGGATCCGTAGGTGGGGAGGTTCGGATGGGAGGGTTAGACGATATTGCAGAATGTAGGAGGGCGCGACCTATGAAAGTCGGTAGAGGAAAGTAGCTCAAGGTGCCGGTGCGGGTCAAGCAATATGAGAAATTGGGCGATCCACCCATGAGCCTGCAAAGGCAATCGGTGGACAGGAGCCGCGAGGTGATGTAATCAGGATCGCTAAGACACCAGAAACCATGTCACTCGAAATCCGACCCGCTTCCGACTGCCAATTCGCCAACATCTCGCTCGGCGAGATCATGCTGCGCCTCGACCCCGGCGAAGGGCGCGTGCGCACCGCCCGCCGCTTTCAAGCCTGGGAGGGCGGCGGCGAATACAATGTCGCGCGCGGCCTGCGTAAATGCTTCGGCCTCAAAACCGCTGTGGTCACCGCATTCGCCGAGAACGAAGTCGGCCGGCTCATCGAGGACTTCGTCATGCAGGGCGGGGTCGACACCGATTTCATCATCTGGCGCGACGACTTCGACGGGCTCGGGCAGAACG
>Ga0316197_10001246_pt1 | contig 18268 bp, 16 predicted proteins | sample OudBiesiAoxic_MG_FD_204939 | JGI IMG/M metagenome (GOLD analysis project Ga0316197, IMG submission 204939) | Coastal sediment microbial communities from Oude Bieten Haven, Netherlands - site A oxic | ecosystem: Environmental > Aquatic > Marine > Coastal > Sediment | place: Netherlands... | reverse complement strand
GGATTCTGGGGACCGATTGGTCACACCGTCGGCACCGCTGCAATGACCACGTATCGCTCGTCAGTGACCGCCCGCCCCCAGAGCTGTTCGTCGCCCGACAGGGGGGTGGTGTTCGACTCTGCGGAACAGCGGGGAGAAGAGGTCGCGGAGGTCGTGTGATGCGATGCCGGCGGTGCCCCAGCGCCCCTCCACGGCGATCAATCGCCCTCCCGCGTCGAGCAAGCACGCCCACCGTCGAAGCGCATCCGCGGGGTCGGGCAGCGTCCAGATGATGTGTCGGGCAACCACGGCATCGAAGGCGCCACGTTCGAGGTCGGGAGCGGAAGCATCGCCAATGGCGAAGCGGACCGACGCACCAGCGGTCCGGGCCTTGTCCCGTGAGCGCTCGATCATGGCCGGAGACACGTCGATGCCGGCGACCCGGTGACCGGCCTCGGCCAGGAGAAGTGAGACGGATCCGGTGCCGCAACCGAGATCCGCAATGGTGAGCGGCCCTTCCGGCAGCCATTCCGAGAATCGTCTCGACCATGCCAGGCGTACGTCGGCGTCGGTCAAGCCGTGGTCGGGCTCATCATCGAACGAGGCGGCCTGGCGGTTCCAGTAGGCCGCGACGGATTCTTCAGACGTCATGGACGAGATGGTGCCACATCGCCGTGCCGGCGATCGCTGGCCGGATGCTCCGCTAGAGCAGGTCGCTCGTCTCGAACACCTGGGAGTTGTAGAACGTAGCCAGATACTCCACCGCTTCGGCCTGCACGTCGTCGTATCGATCACCGGCCATCGGGGCGAACATGCAGGTGGCGTCGGACACCACGGACACCTCGATGCCGCGGAGGAACGCGTCGTACGTGGTGTGGCGGCAGCAGCAGTTTGTGTGCTGACCCACGATCACCATCTTGCCGATGTTGTGCACGCGGCACGTCGCGTCCAGGTCGGTCTCGGTGAACGCCGAGTAGAACCGCTTCGGCACAACGATGTCGTCACCCTGGGGCGAGAGCCCGGGGACGACCTCGGCTCCGGCGGACCCGGCCAGCGCATGCTCGCCGAAGACCTCGAACTCGACATCACCCGGCCGGTGAGCATCGTTGGCGTACACGACCATCCAGTCATCGCGTTTGCGGGCGGCCTCTGCGAGCTGGTCGATCGGATCGATGATCGGCACGGCTGCCGTGTTCGCGAGGGTCCCGTCAACGAAGTCGTTGAGCATGTCGAGGACGACAAGGGCGGTCTTCATGGTGGTGCTCCCTGGAGATTGGGCGAAATTGTAGGTCGGGCCGCTGGTGCTATCAAAGGGATCTCGACATGCGACCGGGCCTACACGCCCATGACGTCGTTGAGCACATCGGGACGGTCGGTGACGATGCCGTCGACGCCCATGTCGAGGAAGCGCCGCATGTCGTCGGCCTCGTTCACGGTCCAGAGGTGGAGGTGCGCCCCTGCACGGTGGACCGAGTCGATGAGCTTCTCGTCGATCTTGAAGCCCCGGTAGTTGAATGGGAGCTGATAGGCCTGGACCTTTCGCCGCGTGGTGCGGCCTCCGCGAGAGGCACTCCACATCGCGGCGGCAGCCGTTGGACCGGCTGAGACAGCGACCTGACCCTGCGTGATGCGTCTGAATCGGGCGATGCGGCGGTCGTAGAACGAGCCGATGAGCGTCCGGTGCTCGGCATCGGCGGCACGGATCACCTCGGCCACGGCCCACTCCTCGCCGGAGGCTTTGAGGTCGACGTTCAGGCGGACGTCGGGCCATGTCCGGTAGAGCTCCTCGAGCGGCGAGACGCCAATTCCGGTTCCCCGCAGCGGGTAGTCATGGTCCGGGTCGAAGTGATAGGCGGCGTCGATGGATTGGAGTTCGTCGAGTGTGTAGTCGGCGATCTTGCCGGTTCCGCTCGTCGTTCGTTCGAGGGTGGCGTCGTGGAAGACCACAGGGATGCGATCGGCGGTGAGCCGGACGTCGAGTTCCAGGTAGTGATAGCCCAACTCCTCGACGGCGCCGACGAAAGCGAACATCGTGTTCTCCGGCCACAGCACCCGGCTGCCGCGATGCGCGAGTCGAATCGGATGCTCGATCGAGAAGTAGTCGCTCACATCACCTCTCCACGCTTGACGACCGCGGCGACGATATCGGCATCGGGTCGATAGGCGATGTGGAGGTGGGTCGGGGCATCGAGGATCGCCAGATCGGCGATGGCATCCGGTACCACGCGGCCCCGATCGTCGAGGCCAAGCGATTGCGCGCCGCCGCGCGTCGCCGCCCAGATCGCCTCGTCGGTGCTCAGGCCCATGTTGAGAACAGCGAGGGCGACTACGAACGGCATCGACTCGACATACGCAGTTCCTGGGTTGCAATCGGTGGCGAGAGCGACGGTGACCCCACTGTCCCAGATGCGGCGTCCGTCCGGATACGGCAACCCCATCGAAAGGGACACGGCAGGGAGGAGTACGGCCGTGGTGCCGGCGGATCGCATCACGGCGAGGTCGTCATCGGTGGCGTGGTCGAGATGGTCCGCGCTGGTCGCTCCGACGTCCGCGCCGAGCGCTGCTGCACCGACCCGACTCAACTGGTCGGCGTGGATGCGCAGGGCGAGTCCGTGGCGTTCCGCGGCTTCGAGGATCCTCCTGGACTCGGTGACCGAGAAGGCGGCCTCGTCGCAGAACACGTCGCAGAACTGGGCGAGCGGTGCGCAGGCGTCGAGCATCGGACCGCAGACCAGGTCGACGTATGCGTCTCGGTCAAATCGGTACTCGGTCGGCACGACGTGGGCTCCAAGGAACGTCGGGATCACGTCCATCGGAAGCGCTTCATCGAGTTGGTTGGCGACTCGCAGTATGCGAGCCTCGTTGTCGACATCGAGCCCATACCCGGACTTGACCTCCACCGTCGTCGTGCCGTGTTCCATCATCCGCCAGGCCCGGGCGGCCGCGGCCTCGAAGAGCTCCTCGTCGGCTGCACTCCGCGTCGCACCAACGGTCGAGTGGATCCCACCTCCAGCGGCGAGGATCTGTTCGTAGGATTCGCCGCGATGCCGACGGTCGAACTCGTCACTGCGATCTCCGGCGAAGACGAGGTGCGTGTGTGGATCGACGAACCCGGGAACCACCGCCGCTCCCCCGGCGTCGAGCCTCGGCAGGTCGAAGAACACATCCGGCACGTCGGAACTCGATCCGACGCCGACCACATATCCGTCCATGATCGCGACGGCCGCATTCTCAATGACCCCGAGCAACCCCCCGCGCCCGGCATCGTTCGTAACCAACGCCCCAATGTTGAACACAAGCAGATCGTTCACTGGAACACCCCCGGAGATGCCTCGGGCTGGTAGCTGGAAGCTGGTAGCTGGACGCTCAAGATTCCCACATCGGGATCCTCACGTCGTGGGCTCGGGCCACCGCCTCGGCCTCCTCGTATCCGGCGTCGACGTGACGGATCACGCCCATGCCCGGATCATTCGTGAGCACTCGGTTGAGACGTTCGGCGCCATCCGCCGTCCCGTCCGCTACCACTTGTGCTCCGGCGTGGATCGACTTCCCCATGCCGACGCCACCGCCGTGATGGACCGCAACCCATGCCGCGCCGGATGCCGTATTCAGCAGCGCATTGAGAATCGGCCAGTCGGCGACGGCGTCCGACCCGTCGCGCATCGCCTCGGTCTCCCGGTAGGGCGAGGCCACCGAACCCGAGTCGAGATGGTCACGCCCGATGACGATCGGTGCCCGCACATCCCCGCCTGCGACGAGTTGGTTGAACGCCTCCCCGGCACGATCACGCTCTCCGTAGCCAAGCCAGAGGATCCGGGCGGGGAGTCCCTGGAACTGGACGCGTTCCTCGGCGAGGTCGAGCCAGCGGTGCAGCGCACGATGCTCCGGGAACAACACGCGCACCGCATCGTCGGTGGCCCTGATGTCGGCCGGATCGCCGGAGAGCGCCGCCCACCGGAACGGGCCGACGCCTTCACAGAAGAGGTCCCGGATGTACGCGGGAACGAACCCCGGATAGGCGAAGGCGTTCTCGAATCCTCCGAGGATCGCCTCCCCCCGGAGGTTGTTGCCGTAGTCGAAGACTTCGGACCCCGCGTCGCGGAACCCGACCATGGCGGCGCAGTGCGCGGCCATGGATTCGCGTGCCGCGGCGACGTAGGTCTCTGGATCGCTCACCCGGAGAGCAGCAGCCTCAGAGAGAGTGAATCCGGCGGGTACGTATCCGTTCAGCGGGTCATGAGCGGAGGTCTGGTCGGTCACGATGTCGATCTCGACGCCGCGCCGAAGCAGTTCCGGGATCACCTCCGCTGCGTTCCCGACCAGACCGACCGAGAGCGCTCGCCCCTCGGACCGCGCCGCGAGGACACGGCCAACGGCGTCGTCGAGCGAGTCGGCCTGCTCGTCGAGGTAGCGGTGTTCGATGCGTCGAGCGATCCGCTCGGGATCCACTTCGACGCAGAGCGCGACGCCATCGTTCATGGTGATCGCCAGCGGTTGCGCTCCCCCCATCCCGCCGAGACCGGCCGTGAGCGTCAGCGTCTCCTTGAGTGTCCCGCCGAATCGCTGCTCTGCGATCGCAACGAACGTCTGATAGGTGCCCTGGAGAATCCCTTGCGTGCCGATGTAGATCCATGAGCCAGCCGTCATCTGGCCGTACATCATCAGCCCCTTGGCCTCGAGATCCCAGAAGGTCTCCCAGGTCGCCCAGTCGGGGACAAGGAGGCTGTTTGCGATGAGGACCCGCGGCGCCATCTCATGCGTGCGGAACACCCCGACCGGCTTGCCAGATTGGACCAGCATGGTCTCGTCGTTCTCAAGACCGCGCAGCGTCCGGACGATCGCCTCGTATGCCTCCCACGACCGTGCGGCCTTCCCCCTTCCGCCGTACACGACGAGTTCGTCCGGGTTCTCGGCGACGTCGGGATCGAGATTGTTCATCAGCATCCGGAGGGCGGCCTCCTGGAGCCACCCCTTCGTGGATAGCTCGGTCCCGTGCGGGGCTCTGATCGTCTTCGCCATCACTCCCTCCAATTCATCGCAGCGGTGATTTCGCCATCTTCGATGAGTTGTGCGGCCGACTCGATGTCCGCACCGACGGGGCGGTCGGCGACGAGCGGGGGCACGACGGTCCGTACCACTTCGAGGATCGCCTTCGTACCCGCTGCCGGCGCCAGCGGGGCGCGCTGCTCGCATCCTTGCGCGCCACAGACGAGTTCGACGGCGATGACGTACGCCGTGTTTCGCAGGACATCGCGTAACTTCATGGCAGCGCCCCATCCCATCGAGACGTGATCCTCCTGCGAGCCCGATGTCGGGATGGACTCGACCGACGCCGGGTGGGACAGTACGCGGTTCTCTGCCACGAGCGCAGCCGCTGTGTACTGAGCCAACATGTATCCGGAGTCGACGCCCGGGCGCGTCGCCAAGAACGGCGAGAGGCCGTATGACCGTTCCGGATCGAGGATCCGGTCCGTCCTCCGCTCGGAGATCGAACCAAGTTCGGTTACGGCGATCGAGAGGAAGTCGAGGACGAATGCCAGCGGCTGGCCGTGGAAGTTGCCTGCGGAGATCACATCCCCGTCTTCGGCGAAGATGATCGGATTGTCGACGACCGCTCCAAGCTCCCGTTCGAAGACGGCCGCAGCGTGGTCGATCGTGTCCCGGACCGATCCATGGACCTGCGGCGCGCATCGCAGGCTGTAGGCGTCCTGCACCCGGTGCGAGAAGTCGTCGCGGTGGCTTGCTCCAATCAATGAGCCGTCGAGGAGTCCGGCGATGACGGCGGCGGAATGGATCTGTCCCGGATGAGGCCGAAGCTGGTGGATGCGGTCCTGGAAGGGCCGGCTCGACCCCATCAGTGCCTCGACCGAAAGGGCGCAGGCGGCGTCGGATGCATCGGCGAGCAGTCGCGCCGCGTGCACTGCGAGGCAGCCCTGGGCGAGCATGCCTTCAGTTCCATTGAGCAGGCTCAAACCCTCTTTCGGTTCGAGATCGATCGGCCCCAATCCCTCGGCCACGAGCACCTCGTCGGCGGGAACCCGCTGTCCGTCGACGAGGAAGAAGCCTTCGCCGATGAGAGGCAGGGCCAGGTGTGCGAAAGGGGCGAGGTCGCCGGAGGCACCGACCGAGCCTCGGTCGGGAACGGCCGGCAGGAGGTCTCGCTGAAGGAACTTGATGAGACGCTCGACGATCGCCGGGCGCACTCCCGAGTAGCCCTGGGCGAGGGTCCGGGAGCGCAGCAGCAGCATGGCCCGCACGGCGGGTCGACCCAGGAGGTCGCCAACACCGGACGCATGGCTGCGGACGAGGTCGTACTGCAGTTCGCTCGCCTGCTCAACCGGGATGCGCGTGTAGGAGAGGGCTCCGAAACCCGTCGTGATGCCGTAGGCGACATCGTCGTTCGCGATGATCTGTTCAACCAGGCGTCGCGCCGGCTCCATCCTGGCGGCGAGGTTCGGCCCGATCTCGACGGCAGCGGTGCGGTGGGCGACAGCGACGACGTCCTCGATAGTGAGGGGAGATCCGTCGACGATGACGACCATATCCCGGCTCCTCTCGTCACGACCGAGATCCGCAGAACCAGCCTACCGCCACCACACGCTGCGAACCCAGGGTTCTCCGCATCCTATTTGGCGCCGTCGGCCCACAGAATGACGAGGGCGGCGGTCACCTTTCATTCCGCGGGCTGACAGCGTCATATACAAGGTGGAGAACCCTGGGTTCGCGGCGTTAGAGGGCGTCGTTGAGGCGGGTCGCTTCGCGTTCGCGGAGTCCGACCCGAACCTTCAACAGTTCGATCTGCTGGTCCGCGTACTTCTCGCCGCCCTTGATCGGATGATCCGCAAGCCAGGCCTCGATGTCCGCCGCGATCTCAGGCTCCGAACGGTTCGGCAGCAGGTCGAGGATTCTCCTCCCGGTTGCGGGTGGCATCTGGTCGAGCAAGGCCTCCCAGTTCTCCTTCATCAGCTCCCAGACCCGTGGGCCGTTCGTACGCTGACCGAGCATGATCGCAATCACCCAAAACGCGTCCTGTCGGCGGATCCGTCCGTCCAGCACCATCTGGAAGAGCTCCTCTGCTCCTGTCTGGTCCGGGACCACGGCCGCCGCGCGGATGTACTTCACCACCTCCTGTGGCGTGTCGGATGCATCCGAAATCGCCAGGAAACGCTCGAAGTCCGAGAAGTCGCCATTGCCCGCGACGACGCTCAGGGCCGCGTCGGCAACCTCAGCGTCCACCGGTTCGCCCTCCCGCACTTCCTCAAAGACGGCTCGTGCACGGCTCTGAGTCTCCTCGTCGTCGGCGAGGTTCCCTAGGGCCGTGATCAACGTTCCGCGGAGCTTCCGGCTGCGGTCATCTTCCCCTTCAGCGGGACTCCAGCCCATCTCCTCCGACTTGCCGGCGACGAGGTTCCGCACGTACGCCTGCAATGCCGGACGGACGTCAGGAGCCGCCACCCGATCGAGTTCACCAAGACCGGCGAGCATCCGCTGCCAGACGTCGACTTCGGCTTCCTCGCCGAGTTCGCCGACGAGCGCCAGGTAGTCCGTTGCCGCGGAGCCGCCCTTGAGCACATCCGCCCACACGTCCGAGATTGTCGCGTAGCGCTCTTCGCTGCTGAGCGACGGCAGCCGCTCGCGTAGCGCCTCACGCAGCTCCGGCGAATACCCGACCCGATAGAAACCGCCAGCTCCGGCGTTGACCACCAGATCATCTCCGGCCTCAACGGTGACCTGGTCATCGGAGAGCAGCATGCGCTCTTCTCCCGCGGAAGACCGAAGGATGACGGGCAGCTTCCACTGTTGCTCTCCGTCGCCGAAGTAGCGGAACTGCTGCTGGGTGAGGGTGTACTCCCCCGGCCCGCCCTCGACACTCACGCGCGGGAAGCCGCCCTGGAAGATCCAGGTGTCCATGATCTCCTTGACCGGCTCACCCGAGGCGGCCGCCAGCGCCGACCAGAGGTCATCGCCGTCGGTGTTGCCGTAGGCGTGATCCTTGAGATAGGTGCTCACCCCGAGCCGGAACGCCTCTTCGCCGAGGTACAACTCGAGCATCCGGAGCACCGAGGCGCCCTTCTCATAGGTGAGCGAGTCGAACATGGCGTTTGCTTCTTCGGGCGATCCGACGGGGAACTCGATCGGCCGGGTCGCGGCGAGGGCGTCGGTCTCCATCGAGTGAACGCGTTCGGACGAGAACGTGAGCCAGACCTTCCAGTCGGGCCGGTACGCATCGATGCACTTCATCGACGCAAACGTGGCGAAGGCCTCATTGAGCCAGATCCCGTTCCACCACTTCATCGTCACGAGATCGCCGAACCACATGTGGGCGATCTCATGGGCGATGACCTCGGCGACCCGCATCATCTCGTTCTGCGTCGCCTTCCGAACATCGACAAGCAACGCGGTCTCGCGGTAGGTCACCGCGCCCATGTTCTCCATCGCACCCCAGGCGAAGTCGGGGATGGCGATCTTGTCCATCTTGCCGCCGGGATACGGGATGTCGTAGTAGTCGGCGTAGTACCGCAGCGAGTGCGCGGCCACATCGATCGCGAAGTCGATGAGGTTCCCCTTGCCCGCCGGATACACGATCCGCAGCGGCACACCATCGACGTCGACCGGATCGGAGACAACCAACTCTCCGACGATGAAGGCCACCAGATAGGTGGACATCTTCATCGTGTTCTCGAACCGGACCTTGACCATGCCGCCGCCGACGTCGGTGCGTTCTGCCTCGGCGGCGTTCGAGATCGCCGTCAGGCCGTCGTCCACAATCAGCGTGACGCCGAACGTCGCCTTGAGATCGGGTTCGTCCCAGCACGGGAAGGCTCGGCGAGCCTCGGTCGCCTCGAATTGTGTGGTGGCGATCGTCTTCTCGACCCCGTCCGGGTCGGTGTAGACCGACCGGTAGAAGCCGCGGAGATCGTCGTTCAATACCCCGTCGAAGGCGATGTCGAGCTTCCACGCTCCGGCGTCGGCCGTACCGTCGAGGGTGAGGGTCGACCGCTCGGATTCCTCGTCGGTCTCGACCGTCGCGCTGAGCTGCTGTCCAGCATCGTTGACCAGAGCGACGTCACCGAGGGTCAGCTCCGCTGTGTTGAGGACAATTTCGGTGACGGGTTCCATCACGTCGATATCCACGATCACGTGGCCACCGAAGGTCGCTGCGGCAAGATCGGGGGTCAGCGTCAGTTCGTAGTGGCTCGGGATGACGGTGCGGGGCAAGCGGTAGTCGGCTTCGGACGGCACGGGGGCGCTCCTCTTGGATCGGCAAACAGGTCAAGGATACCGGTGCCTCACGGTGGCTCAATCCCACGCCCGCTCTCGCTCGAAGCGTCCACGATCGGACGGTCTCGAACCCGCGCCGAGACCTCTTGCGGAACGGCGGAGGTGGCCAGCTCCAGGTCGCTTCCGAACGTTGGGAGCGGCTAGCGCATCCGAGCCTGTTGTGCCGTCACCGGCTCAACGAGTTCGGGTTCCTCCTCGACGGGTGGCTCGTAACGGAGGATCCAGAGGCCGGTGTTCAGGTCAGAAACGTAGATGAGGTCGTCAACGACGACCACAGACCACACCAGCGGCATCCCGATGTTCCCACTCGGTGAGGCGAAGTGGCGCTGGGGGTCGACCTTCGTCGGCGCCACGAACGATGCAACCTCGACCGGTTCCGATGGGTCCGCGAGATCAACGACACGGAGCCCGCCCGAGAGCCAGGTGGCGTAGAGGTAGTCCCCGTCGATCACTGCGTCCTGGGCCGCGTAGAGACCATCGAGGACGATCCGTCCTTCGGGGGTGGGCAGCGCATCTTCGATCGCATAGAGGGAAGCCAGCAACGGATCATTGGCTCCACCGGCATCGAACAGCACACTCGTCCCCCACGAGGGTTCGTCACCTTCGTCTTCGAGGGGGTTGAGATCCCGGTGGTTGACGACCAGCACCTGGGTCTCCGTGTCGTAGGCGGCGGAATCTGCGTTGCCTTCGCTGTGCCCGAGCGTCGCCGTCCGACCGATCATTTCGGGTTCGGATGGGTCGGCGAGATCGAGGACGACGATGCCCGCATCCCATTGAGCCACGAAGGCCCGCTGCCCTTCGGGGTCGATCGTGACCCCACGCACCGGGAAGTCCCTCAGGTCGGAATCGGCGAGCACGGCTTCTCTGATGGTCTCAGGCGCGTCCCGCCGGAAGTCCCAGTCGGAGACCGCTCGTGGACGTTGCGGGTCGGTGATGTCGACGATGCGCAGATCGCCGATCTCGGTTTCATGGTCGAGGAGGGAATTGGGGGACGACGCCACCACCAGCACGCGATCCGACTCGACCCACACGTCAAGATCATGGATGCCGACCGTGCCCGAACCCGTCCGGTAGGTGCTCAGCCATTCGGGAGCAGCAGGATTGGTGACATCCCAGAGCACCAGACCGCGGAATGCATCCTCGTCAGCCGGATCACACGGACCGTGGGCCACGGCCGCAATCGTCCCGGTGAACGCCTCGGTCTCGATCGGTCCCGCCCAGACTGCCTCGGTGCTGGTTCCCGGATACTCCGTCGAGATGGCTTCCAGTTCCAACGGTTCCGAAGGGTCGGTCACGTCGTAGCGACGAACGCCGGTCGCAGGGCAGGCCTCGCCGCGTCCGAGTGTGCTGAGGTAGGCGACGCTGCCGTCGACCCACACATCGGCATTGAAGCCCTCAGTGAGGGAGACATGCCCGACGAGTTCGAGTCCGTCGAGGATTGGCTCGTCGGTGATGTCCGGAAGGACGTAGAGCGTCGTCTCGCTGTGTCGCCCGGTGAGCGCCGGGTAGGGGTTGACGGGAGTCCCATCGGGCATGCGGAGTTCGAAGTGCAGGTGCGGCGCTGATGGGCTGGCATTGCCCGTCCATCCGACGAACCCGATCACGTCGCCAGCTGCAACCCGGTCGCCGACGGCGATGTCAGTCTCGATGACGACTTCGACCGGTTCGACGGCTTCGGGTTCGGGTTCGGGTGCCTCAGGCTCCGGAGCGGGCTCCGGTTCTTCGACCGGTTCAGCCGCGCCTTCGTCCGTGGCAGCCTCTTCGACCTCACCATTTCCAGGCTCAGTGCCGTCCTCAGAGGGTTCCTCGGCGGCTGGCACCTCGGGCTCGGTCTCCGCGGGAGCCTCCGCAGCCGGCTCTTCTACGACCGGCGCCGGCTCTTCTACGACCGGCGCCGGTTCTTCTACGACCGGCGCCGGTTCTTCGGGCACGGCAGGTTCGACAGGCTCCTGAATGATCGTCTCGGTCGTGAACGCGAGGCTATCGAGGTGCAGATACCTCGTGGTCCAACCAGCGGCGTGCCTGACCTCGACGAGGAGGCCCGCCTTCTCGCCTACGTGGATCCGCGAGATGACACCGTCCGCTGCTGCGAGCACCGGTCTCATGTGCGGTGCGGAGATGTCGGTGCCGAGATGCAAGCGGGTCCCGCCGTCGCGGATTGCCCCGAAGGTGTCGCCGAACCCGGGCTTGCCGTCGACTGGGTGAGAGAGGGCGAACGGCGGCGTGTAATCGGCTGGGTCACCGACTCGTGGGGCGGCGTCTTCGGCATAGGCGGGTACGCCGGCCAGCACCGTTACAAGCGCGATGACCAACGCGAGGTGACCACCAATGAAAGCCTTCCGCCCTGCCATGGTGCCAGGGTACTCCGTCCGGACCGCTGCGTGCAGCAGATTTGGTCGTCGTGGCCGTCACGCGGGTCGCCTGCGGATCGGACCGGGCGGCAGCTAGGAGCCCTGCTCGGTCTCGCCGGTCTTGACCGAGTCGATGTCCTCGCCGAGGAGCACCTGGTCGATCGTTGCCGTGAGCAGGTCGTACGTGACCGGCCCGATGACCTTGCCGACCACGAAGCCGTCACGGTCGATGAAGAACGTCTCGGGGAGTCCGGCCACGCCGTACGCGAATGCGGCCCGCGAGCCGCTGTCGATGCCGTAGACGGTTTCGGGGCTTCGACCGAACCGATCCAGGAATCCGATCGCCTGCCCTTGGTCGTCGAGCGTGTTGACCGACAAGAACGTCACGTCGAAGCCGGCATACTCGGCCGCCGCAACCGACAAGGCTTCGTGCTCCTGGCGACAGCCCGTGCACCACGAGGCCCAGAAGTTGACTACGACCACATCGCCAAGGTGATCGGAGAGGCTCACCTGTCCGTCGCCTTCGAGTTCGTCGAGGACCAGGTCGGGTGCCGGTTTGTCGATCAGCGCAGAGCCGACCACCGTCGGATCGGTCCCGAGGCTCCCCGCCAGCGCCACTCCGACGACGATCACCGCAAGCCCAGCAGCGATGACGACCCATACGATCTTGTTGCTCACGATCGCACCTCCGCCAGCATCGCCTCGGCTTGCGCGCGCACTTCGGCCGGCAGTTCGTATGCCAAGAGCAGTTCGAGCGGTTCGATCGCACCCTGGGGGTTGCCGGTCTCGATGCGGACGTTCGCGAGATACCAGTAGGCCTGGGGAAAGTCGGGTTCGATCGCGATCGCCCGCACGATGAACGGTTCCGCGAGATCGCCTTCGCCCGACAAGAACGTGAGCCATCCGACCCTGGCCAGGGCGGTAGCGCTCTCGGGCTCTTGGTCAAGCACGATCATGTAGTGACCAAGCGCCTTGGAGTAGTCCCCGGCCTCGACGTACCGATCGGCCAGAGCGAGGCGCATTCCCGGGATGTCCGGGTTCTGGGCGACGACCCCCTCCATCTCATCGAGTCCGACGGAGGAGAGGTCACGCGCCTCACCGTTCTCGAGGACCGCGGTCGCGACGCCGTCCGTCGACTCGCCGGCCGGGGTTCGTTCCTGGAGCGACAATATCGCCACCACGGCGACGACGACGGCTGCAATACCGACGATCGCAGTGCCGGCGATGGCGCGTCCGCGCGAGCGAGTCTGTGGCGCCGCTGCTGACGATTCAAATGACTCGTCTACCGTCGGCGCCTCGACGTTCGACATCCGCTCCTCGAGGGCGGCCCGCTCCTTGCGGTATGCGGCGCGGAGTCGGTCGGCGGTCGCCTCGTCGAGTTCTCCTGCATCGACCTGGTCGTCGACCTCCGCGAGGTCGCGATCGACCTGGTCGATCTGGTCGGCGATCCGAGCGGCGTTCACGACGGGACCTCCGTGGTGTCCCGGTCTTTGCGCTTCAGGCCGTATACGGCGACCCCTCCGATCGCTGCGATGCCGAGCGGAACCGCCCACAGCACGATGCCCCACCCGCTTCTCGGCGGATCGAGCAGAACCTGTTCCCCGTAGTTGGCCACGAAGATCGCGACGATCTCATCGTCGGTGCTCCCTGCTGCGATCTCCTCGTCGATGCGGAGTCGGAGGTTCTTCGCGAGGTCGGTCTGCGACCCGGCGAGCGACTCTCCGGCACAGATCGGACACTTGAGCCGCACCGCGAGGTTGTAGGCGCGAGCCTCCGGATCGGCGGTCGCCTGGTCGGTCGGCCACAGGCCAACGATGATCACGACCGCGGCGAGCGCCGGGATGATCAGCCACAGCAGGGTGCGGGCGCGTTCAGGCATCGGCGTGCTTTCGTTCGTCGCTCTGGTTCGACGTCGTGACCCGATCTCTGGGTTTCCGGCCGAGGGCAAGCACAGCACCGGCGACGATCACAAAACCTCCAACCCACAACAACCATTGGAGCGGGAACACCAGGACCTTCAGTCGGATCCCGTCGTCGTCCGTGGCTGCAATATTGAGATAGACGTCGTCGACCCAACCGGTCCAGACCGACGGCGTGGCGATGACCTGGCCGAACTTGGTGTACTCGTGGAGGCGAGGTTCGAGCACCGTCTTCACGGTCGAGCACGTCCGGTCGAGGACGGCGACCCGCGCACCGAACACGTTGCGCTCGGGTTCGGTCCGTGAGAACGGTTCGAGATACTGGACGCAGTAGTTGTCGACAACCGCGGTCTCGCCAACCGCCAGCGGCACCTCCGTGCGGGTGGCCAGCACCGAGGTGGTGGCAATGGCTACGACGGCGAGGACGATCCCGATGTGCGAGATCTGGCCGCCCCAGTACCCCATGTCGTTGCGCACCGTCGCGAAGAGCGCCGTCGGCCAGGTCCTCCCCCCTCGATGTGCCCGGCCCGACTGGTGGACGTAGAACGCGATGATGTTGCCGATCACGAACCCGGCGAGTCCCATGATCGCCACGATCGAGACCGAACCCACGCCGGCCACCACCGTCAGTGCCGCAGTGACAAAGCCGACATTCAGGCCGACCCTGGTTCGCTGCCAGAGGACCTTGCCGGTCTCGACCCGCCAGGGTGCGGTCGCTCCGGTCCCGATGGCGAGCAGCACGAGGAACGCGATCGGTATGGCAACCCGGTCGTAGAACGGACGACCAACCGAGACCTCTCGACCCGTGAACGCCTCGACGAGGAGCGGATACATCGTTCCGAAGATGATCGTGAAACCGAACAGCGTCATCAGCAAGTTGTTGACCAGGATGAAACCCTCGCGGGATACGAGGGACTCGAGTCGGGGAGACGACGACACGGTGCTCGCTCGCATCGCGAACAGGCCGAAGGATCCGAAGAGGATGATCCCGAGGAAGATCAGCAATGCCGGCCCCACGGCCGAGAGGCTGAACGCATGCACGGAGGCGATCACCCCGGAGCGGGTCAGGAACGTGCCGAAAATCGTGAGGGCGAAGGTGATGATGACGAGCACGAAGTTCCATGCTTGGAGCATCGATCGACGGCGCTGAACGATCGCCGAGTGGATGAACGCCGTCCCTGCGATCCAGGGCAGCAGGGCAGCATTCTCGACGGGGTCCCAGGCCCAGTAGCCACCCCAACCAAGCACCTCGTAGCTCCACCAACCGCCGAGAAGGATGCCGGCCGTCAAGAAGATCCACGCGATGAGCGACCACCGGTGGGTACGGTCGAGCCAGACCTTGGAACGCTCGGACCGGACCAGCGCCGAGATGGCGAATGCAAACGGAACGGTGAAGCCGACGTATCCGACGTAGAGCAAGGGCGGGTGCACGGCCATCAGAATGTGGTTTGCAAGGAGTGGATTCGGGCCGACGCCATCTGCCGGCGTCACTGCGTCCCCGATCGGCAGCCACGACGTAGCGGAGCAGAACCCGTTGCTCACTTCGGTACACAGAGCGAACGGATTCGCGACGGTCGCCATCAGGCCGAACCAGAACACGGCGACGGCCCCCATGACCGCGAGGGCGAGCACGCCAAGTCCGTCGCCCTTCTTGACACCGCGCCACACAAGCCACGTGAAGACCGAGAGCATGAGGCCCCACAGCACAACGCTGCCTTCGAGCGCCGCCCAACCGGAAGCGAGAAGGAACACGAATGGTGTGGCTACGGCTGTGTTCTTGGCGACGTATGCGATAGAGAAGTCATGGGTGAGGATCGCGAGCTCGAGCGCGAGGAACGCCGTCACGCCGCCTGCCGCGAGACCGATCGTCGGGATCTTGACCCGGGCCGGATCCGGGTTGTCGGTCCGTGAAGCTCGGATGCCTTCGGCGACGAGCACCACCGAGGAAATCAGGGCGACAAGGATCGCGACGAAGCCGACGGCAGCGATCACGCCTGGTCCGATTCGTCCCCGTACGGGTGCTCAGGATCGTACGAACCGTCATCTGACGAGTAGTTCTCGTCATGTTTGACGAGCATTGTGTCCGAGTGGAACGCCGAGCCATCCCAGGTCCCTTCCACCACAACGCCAATGCCCTCCTGGAAGAGCTGCTGCGGAGCCCCGAGATAGACGACCTTCACGACCTCGCGACCGTCGGTGACATCGAAGGTGACTCCCGCGGTTGTGTCCGTGACGCTGCCGGCGACGACCTGCCCGCCAAGACGCAGCCGCGAGTCTCCGGGCTCTTGCTCCGTGAGTTCGGTTGGCGTGTTGAAGTACACGAGGCTCGAGTTGAGGCTGACCATCAGCACAACGAGGATGACGACCAGGATCCCGGCCGGCACGATGAACTTCCAGTAGCGCTTCACTCGGTCTCCCCAAGGGCCCGTCGGGCGTTTCGGATTCGCACAGCGATGGAGGCTGCGAACACCCCAAGACTGCCATATGTCACGCCATAGGCAAGCGCGACCCAGCCCCAATCGCTCATGACGAACCTCCGAGATCGGGTGCGGTGACGGAGTCGCCGGCGACCGACTGGTCGGCGATGCGTTCGAAGGCGTTGCGTTGGTCTTCCAGGTGGATGAGCTCGATGCGCTCCACCATCAGCGACACGTAGACAACCGTGAAGGCGAGCACGCCGACGATGAGCGCTACCAGCATCATGGGGTCCTGGATCGCGGGGCCGTCGGGCTTGATGATCGACGGCGGCTGGTGAAGCGTGCGCCACCACACCACGGAGAAGTGCACAAGGGGAATCTGAACGGCACCGACAATGCCAAGCACGGCGGAGCGGTTCGCGCGGGCAACCGGGTCATCGGTCGTTCTGCGCAGTGCCAGGTATCCGAGGTAGACGAAGAACATGATTGCGGTGAGCGTCAGCCGAGCGTCCCATGTCCACCAGACGCCCCAGGTCGGCTTCGCCCAGATCATGCCGAGGGCGATCGCCAGGCCGGTGAAGTAGACGCCGATCTCGGCGCTCGCGGCCGCGATGCGGTCCCACCGCAAGTGGCGGGTGAGCAGGTAGGCGACGCTCCCGATGAACGTGACGAAGAACGCCAGATAGGCGAGCCATGCAGCCGGAACGTGGACGTACATGATGCGAACGAGATCGCCCTGCGTGTCGTCCGGGGGGCTGACCAGGGCAAAGGTCAACGCAGTCGCCAAGGAGAGGGCTATCGCCACCCAGGGCCACCGACGGACGCGCGTCTGCTGCGGCATCAAGTCTCCTGTAGAGGTCGGGCGGTCAACACCCCAATGATGGCCACGACCAGTACGACGGCGACCATCAGCAGTACCCACGAAACAATACTGTGGCCAAGCCGCAAACCCTCGTAGGCCTGCGTTGCGCCGAGTAGCAGCGGTACCGACAGCGGAGCAACGAGCAGCGGCACGAGAGCGGTTCCGGTGCTCGTGCTGTTGACGATGCTCCCGGTGAGCGTCCCGAGCAGGGCAAGCCCGATAGCGACGATCAGCAGTGTTGCCAGCAGCCACGGGACACCGATGACGGAGATGTCGTAGAGACCCACCGCGACGATTCCGACAACGACTTCGAAGACCAGCAGGAGCAGCGTGGCTGATGCTGCCCGCCCCACGAATCCGGCTGCCGGGTCGAGACCGAGGAGGGACGAAGCATCCTGTTGCGGGACCGTCTCGCTGGATGCCTTGCCGACAGCCACGAGCACACCGAACAGCATCACGATCACCCAGTACATACCGGGTCCGATCTCCCGGAGCAGCACCGCATCCGTCCCGATCGCGAGCGGCACGAGGAGCAGAGCGATCGCGCCGAACGGGATGGTGATCCACAGCACGTCGCCCTGCCGGCGCTCTCGGAGCAGGTCGCGTCCAGCCACGGCGGTGACTTGGGGCCAGAATCCGGTCGTCACGAAAGGGTCCCTCCTGCCAACTCGACCGATCGGTGCGCGATCGCGTTGATCCGTTCCCGATCGTGCGAAACCACGACGACGGCGCCGCCCTCGGCAGCCTTGCGTTCGATGAGTCCCTCCACGAGATCCACCGCGTCCCGGTCGAGCGCGGAATGGGGTTCGTCGAGCAGGAGCAGCGAGCGATCGATCATGAGTTCGCGGGCGAATTCGGTGCGCCGCTGCATGCCGTGCGACGACGCCCCGGCTCGGCGATCGACGGCGCCGGCCAGACCCACGGCAGCAAGCGCCTCGCCAGCCTGCTCCGAGGGGACGCCGGCGACCCGGGCCGAGTAGCGAAGGTTCTCGCCGAGCGTGAGCTCGGGGTAGAGACCCGGGACATGGCCGATCATTCCGATCCGCCGACGGACGTCGTATCGCTCTGACGATGTCAGGTCGGCGCCCAGGACGGCACCCGTGCCCTGAGCGGGACGGAGCAGGGTGGCAATGAGCCGGAGCATGGTCGTTTTACCGGCCCCGTTGGCGCCGAAGAGGCCAACCACCTCTCCCGCGTCGATCTCGAGATCGACGTCGCGAAGGATCTGAGTCGATCCCATCCGCACGCCGATGCCATCGAGTTCAACGAGGGGTGTCCCGGTCACGATCAGGAAGTGTACGGAGGTCCCGGATCCTCCTGCGCCGGACCCGGCGCGGTCCGCTGCTGCGAGGCCGAAAGCGGGAATACCCCCTAGGGGTATTAATGTTGCACGTGGGAGACCGAGTACGAACGGAGAATGAACCGCATGCCAACCATCAACCTGACCAAAGACACGTT
>Ga0316197_10001245_pt1 | contig 18294 bp, 16 predicted proteins | sample OudBiesiAoxic_MG_FD_204939 | JGI IMG/M metagenome (GOLD analysis project Ga0316197, IMG submission 204939) | Coastal sediment microbial communities from Oude Bieten Haven, Netherlands - site A oxic | ecosystem: Environmental > Aquatic > Marine > Coastal > Sediment | place: Netherlands... | reverse complement strand
ACGTTGGCAGCGCGCGCGATCTCGTCGACACTCGCCCCTTCAAAGCCGTCGGTCAAAAAAACCTGTCGCGCACCGTCCAATACCTGGTCGAATTTCCGCCCTTTGCGAATGGCCATCGTCGCAACAGTCATAACGTCCCCTAATACAATATGCCTAAATATAAACCGAACAGTTCAGTTCCCAAGAAAAAAATGCATCCGATGCCCGCGACTAGATTGTCGTTGCCAGAAAACTACTTTAGAATCGTTCTAAGCAAGGAGATTTAATTATGCGTTTTTCCTTATCCCGCAAACGGTTCAGGGATCTGAGCGAACAGGAAATCCTCGCGCTCGCGATTTCCTCAGAGGAGGACGATGCCCGCATCTATCGCGGATATGCGGGAACCCTGCGCGTGGATTTTCCCGATTCAGCCAAAGTGTTCGAAGGCATGGCAGCCGAAGAAGACACCCACAGACAGCGTCTGATCGATTTACACCAAAGCCGTTTTGGCGAAACGATTCCCCTGATCCGTCGCGAACATGTCGCCGGATACTATAACCGCCGACCGGTCTGGCTGGTGGAAAACCTCGGCATCGAGAAAATCCGCGCCGAAGCCGAAGCCATGGAGCGCGAGGCGGAACGGTTCTACCTCAAGGCCGCTGCACGCACGCAGGACGCCGCCACCCGAAAGCTGCTTGGTGATCTGGCTGCCGCCGAAGCGGGCCACCAGCGCACGGCAGAAGAACTCGAAGCACAGCACCTGAGCGATGACAGTCGCCAATCCGAAGAAGACCAAGCCAAAAGGCAGTTCATCCTGACATGGGTCCAACCCGGTCTTGCGGGGCTGATGGACGGTTCTGTGTCCACTCTGGCACCGATTTTCGCGGTCGCCTTTGCCACACAAGATACTTGGACAACCTTTCTGGTCGGGCTTGCGGCCTCTGTGGGCGCTGGTATCTCGATGGGCTTTACCGAAGCTGCGTCTGACGATGGCGAATTGTCGGGGCGGGGTTCGCCGATCAAACGCGGCTTTGCATCAGGTATTATGACAACCATCGGCGGTCTCGGACATGCCTTGCCCTACCTCATATCCGACTTCTGGACAGCCACGGTCACGGCCATTATCGTGGTCTTTATCGAACTTTGGGCAATTGCATGGATCCAGAATAAGTATATGGATACACCGTTCCTACGTGCCACCATGCAGGTGGTTCTGGGCGGTGCCCTCGTCTTTGCAGCGGGCGTTCTGATCGGCTCGGGCTAGAGAAAGGGTTGCACGTCTGACGTGCTGATATGATTGAGATCTTTATTAAAACGCTGCCCTTTTTTGCGTTGATTGCACTGGGCTACTGGGCAGGTCGGACAAAATTCTTCAGCGAAGAGGCCACGGCCTACCTGACCAAGTTCGTTTTCTACTTTGCCCTCTCCGCGATGCTGTTCAAGTTCTCGGCCAATCTGTCATTTGCAGATGTCTGGGACCCGAACCTTGTGATGGGGTATCTGCTGGCCACCATCGTGGTATACGTCATCGCAACCGTGGTCGCGATGATGCGCGGGCTCGATGTGCCCACCACCGCTGTCGAAGCACAATGCGCCTGCATCGGAAACGTAGGCTTTTTAGGTGTGCCGATGCTTGCCCTGTTGTTGGGTGAACCTGCGGTCGGCGTTATCATGATGGCACTGGCCGTCGACCTGATTGTCTTTTCCAGCCTGATCGTGATCCTCATCACCGGATCACGTGACGGGCGTTTCAGCTTTGGCGTTTTGCGCACAGTCGCATTGGGGTTGGTAAAAAACCCTATGATTGTCGCCATCACGCTGGGTTTCACATGGTCGGCCTTTGCTATTCCGATCCCGACACCGATGAACGAATTCCTGTCGATCCTCGGAGGTGCGGCAACGCCGGGTGCGCTTTTTGCGATCGGCGCTTCGCTTGCCAGCAAGTCCGCCGAAAGGCTGTATATCGCGGGCTGGCTCAGCTTTTGTAAACTCGTGCTGCATCCGATGCTCGTGGCGGTTGGGGTACTCTACCTCTTCCCAGTCGATCCTTACACGGCAGCGGTCGTCATCTCGGCGTCTGCCCTGCCGGTGGCCGGGAACGTCTACATTTTGGCACAACACTACGGCGTTGCCCCCCAGCGCGTGTCGGCCACGATCCTTGTGTCGACCGCAATCAGCATATTCACCGTCAGCTTTGTAATCGGCCTTGTGGCACCCTAGCGCCGATCAAGGCTTGCCGTGCGCAAACACTCAGGCTAGCCAAGGTGTAACCCAACAAGGAGACGTGGCATGGAAGTAATCTCGGAAAACGCCTGTTTTGGCGGCACCCAAGGGGTCTACAAGCACAGTTCAGAAAGCTGCGCCTGCGACATGACTTTCGGCCTGTTCCAGCCGCAAGAGGTCAACGACGGGCCCGTGCCGGTTTTGTGGTTCCTGTCCGGGCTGACCTGCACCCACGAAAACGCCATGATCAAGGCGGGCGCTCAGGCATGGGCGGCTGAACAGGGCATTGCGCTGGTCTTTCCCGATACATCCCCGCGCGGCGAAGACGTGGCCGATGATGATGCCTACGATCTGGGACAGGGGGCAGGCTTTTATGTGAACGCCACCCAAGATCCGTGGCGCCCGCACTTTCGCATGTGGGATTATGTCACCGAAGAGTTGCCCCAGCTTCTGGAGCGCAGCTTTGAGCTGGATATGGCGCGTCAGGCGATCACAGGCCATTCAATGGGCGGTCACGGCGCGCTTACGATTGCCATGTCACTGCCGGGTCGATTCAAATCCGTGTCGGCTTTTGCGCCAATCAGCCACCCAACGGCTAGCGACTGGGGCCGCAAGCAATTCAACGCGTATCTGGGCGATGACACGTCGACTTGGGCAGCCCATGATGCCACCCTTTTGATGCGCGAACGTGGCTTTGATGGTCCCATGTTGGTGGATACGGGGACCAAAGATCAGTTTATTGACCTGCTCAACCCCGAAGCCTTCGCCGAGGCCGTGAACGCACGACGCCAACAGGCCACGCTGCGCCTGCAGCCGGGCTACGATCACAGCTATTTCTTTATCTCGACCTTTATGGAAGAGCACATAGCGTTTCATGCGGATGCACTTTATTCATGACCGCGGTTTACATTGATGCCGACGCCTGTCCGGTCAAAGCCGAAGCGGAAAAGGTCGCAACGCGGCACGGCGTCAAAATGTATGTGGTGTCGAACGGGGGCTTGCGCCCGTCACAAAACCCTTTGGTAGAGACGATAATCGTGCCCGACGGCCCCGATGTTGCCGACATGTGGATCGCAGACCGCTGCGGAACAGGCGACGTGGTCGTCACCGGAGACATTCCGCTGGCCGCAAAATGCGTAGAAAGCGGCGCACAGGTTCTAAAGCATAACGGCGAAGCGCTGACGGCCGCCAACATCGGAAACGTGCTGGCCACCCGCGATCTTATGGCCGACCTGCGCGCGGCCGACCCTTTCCGGCAAGGCGGCGGAAAGGGCTTTACCAAGGCCGACAGATCCCGCTTTCTTGACGCGATGGAGAGGGCTTTGCGCGCGGCAAAGGCCAAAAGCCCGAAATAACAAGGACCCGTTATATGAGTTCGACACCCCAGCCCGACGCCGTGATCTTTGACATCGGGAATGTCCTGATCGAATGGCAACCGGAACGGTTTTATGACGCCACCATTGGCGAAACCCGGCGCCGCGCAATGTTCGACGCGGTTGACCTGCACTGGATGAACGAACGTGTGGACCGTGGGGAAAACTTTACCGATACGATCTACGCCACCGCAGAAGAGTATCCCGAATGGCGCTCGGAGATCAGGATGTGGCATGACCGCTGGATCGAGCTTGCAACACCCGTCATTGACCATTCTGTCCGGCTTATGAAAGCCCTTCAGGCCCAGAATATACCGGTGTTTTCACTGACCAATTTCGGCATTCAAAGCTATGCTTTTGCCGCGACGCATTATCCGTTTCTGGATGAATTTGATCGCGACTATATCTCTGGCCATTTGGGGGTCACAAAACCTGATCCTGCAATCTACCAAGAGGTGGAACAGACAAGCGGCCTGTCGGGTGCGGCACTGCTCTTTGCCGATGACAGGCACGATAATATTACCGCAGCACAGGCGTTTGGATGGCAAACGCACCTGTTCGAAGGCCCAAAAGGTTGGGCCGCTTGCCTCGTCTCAAAGGGTTTGCTGACCCCTGAAGAAGCCGCATGACCTGCATGCGCCACAGGAACGGTGCCCCAACATGATGTGGCTTCTGGTACTGTTGACCATGGTGGCGATAGCGCCTTTTCTGCGCGAGGCATTGCGCGCGCCGATGAACGCCAAGGCCCGCGAAGCAGCCCCTGGACACTTGGCATCGTTGCCCCAAGGGGTGACGCACTACCAATGGTACGGGCCCCCAGACGGCCCGCTTGTGGTCTGCGTGCATGGGTTGACCACACCCAGCTTTGTCTGGAACAGCATTGCACCCGCACTGGGCAAAGAAGGCTACCGCGTGCTGACCTACGACCTTTTCGGGCGCGGCTATTCTGACAGACCAAACGGCATCCAAGACCCCGCGTTCTTTACCGGTCAACTCGATGCCTTGCTCAGTGACCAGAATGTCGACGGTGATCTTGCGCTGATCGGGTATTCGATGGGCGGTGCGATCGGCGCTGCCTACACAGTCAACGGGTCGCATCCTGTAAAAGAACTGATCCTGCTTGCACCTGCGGGTATGCAGCCGGTCGGCTCACCCACACTGCGCAGGATGGTCCAGATGCCCGTGTTGGGCCGTTGGCTGATGCTGGCCCGCTATCCCGCGATGCTGCGCCAGGGCCTGCGCGCGGAAGCAGATCAACCATCAAGCGTGACCAGCATAAACGCACTGCAACGCGCCGAGCTCGGGTTTCGCGGCTTTGTGCCTGCCGTGCACGAAAGCCTGCGCGGCATGCTAACTGACAGCTTTCAAACGTATCACGAAAAGATCTGCCAGCAGGGCACGCCGGTTCTGGCTGTCTGGGGCGCGCAAGACGATGTGATCCCACTATGCGCAAAAGACACGCTGTCGCAGTGGAATCCCGATGCCGAACAGTATGTCGTACCCAAAGCGGGTCACGGGGTGACCTATTCACACACGCCAGACGTGTTGACCCACGTTATCCGCTTTCTCAAGGCTGACAGCTAGACGGTCTGCAGACCTTCCAGCCGCCGTTCCCGGATCGGCAGGTGAACAACGGCGCTAAAGGCACCCACGGCAAGACCGATCCACCAAACAAGCGTGTAATCACCGTATACATCATAAAGCCGTCCGCCCAGCCAGATGCCGGCAAAGCCGCCGATCTGATGGCTCAGGAACACGATGCCATACAGCGTTCCCATATACCGCAGACCATAGATATGGGCGACAAGGCCTGACGTCAGCGGAACGGTCGCCAGCCAAAGTGTGCCCATCACCAGCGAAAAGAGGATGACGCTGGTCGGTGTGATCGGGAACATAATGAACAGCGCACCGACAATCGTCCGCGCGGTATAGATGCCCGCCAGCAGGTACTTCTTGGAATAGTATTTTCCGGCCCACCCCGCAATCAAAGTGCCCGCAATATTCGTGACACCAATCAACGCGATGGAAATCGCCCCCAACGCGGACGTAGTCCCGATGCCCAGATTGTCGAGCATACCGCCCGGCATGATGGGTCCGCACAGTTCGGTGATAAACGCAGGCAAGTGCGCGGTTATAAAACCCAACTGGTAGCCACACGAAAAGAACCCCAGATACAGCAGGGTAAAGGACGGGTCGCGAAACGCCTTGCCTAAAATCTCGCTCAGGCTTTCCTCCATCTCGGTCTTGGTCGCGATGGACGGGGACCGCATGAACGGCAAAAACAACAGCACGGCAACGATAGCGATCGTGAAGACTACAAAAATGCTCTGCCACGCCATGAAACCCAACATCCATTCAGCCAGCGGTGGGCCGAATATTTGACCACCACTGCCCGCAGCCGACACAATGGCCAGCGACATAGAGCGGTTTTCATTGGACGATGCGCGCCCGACTACTGCGAGGATCACACCAAAGCCACTGCCCGCCACGCCAAAACCAATGAGCCACGCATAGGCCTGCATTTCAAAGGGAGTGGTCGAAGTCGCCGTCAAGAGCAGGCCCAAAGCGTAAACAGCCACACCAATCACAATAGACTTCCGGTCCCCTATCTTTTCCGCCAACGCCCCGAAAAGCGGCTGACCGATGCCCCACGCCAAATTCTGGATCGCGATTGCCATGGAAAACTCTGCACGCAACCAGCCAAATTCTTCAGCTATGGGGATCTGGAAGACACCAAATGTCGCGCGGATCGCGAAGCTGACAATGATGATGACGCAGCCAACAATCAAAACAGGTGTAAAAAGGGGGGGTTTAGCAGACATGGTGGCTCCCTGAGATAGGCGCACCCTATCGGGTCAGATCGGTGCGTCAATTCAGGAGTTTTTGGCGTCACATCACAAATCTTGATGTATGTGTTGCTCTTTTCTACAAGCCGCTCACCCGCTATTGAAAACCATGACCACCTTAACCGAACATTATAACCAGCTGACCGAGATCGGCACTTTGCAAGCAGACCCCGCGCAGATCGCCGCGTTGCCCGAGTTTGAACGCGTGCATGACGCGCTTTTACAACCGGTCAAGAAAAAGGGACTGTTCCGCAAAGCGACAGAGGCGCCGAAGGGTGTGTATTTTTGGGGCGGTGTCGGGCGCGGGAAATCCATGCTGATGGACCTGTTCGTGCAACATCTTGACGGGATACCCGCCCGCCGCGTCCATTTTCACGCGTTCATGCAGGAAATTCATGCCGCCATCCACGAAGCCCGCAAAGGCAACGTAGAGGACGCGATCGCCCCCGTTGCAGCACAGGTCGCGGCATCCGTGCGGCTGCTGGCCTTCGACGAGATGCAGATCACGGATATCACCGACGCGATGATCGTCGGGCGCTTGTTCGAGGCCTTGTTCAAAGACGGTGTCGTTGTTGTTACCACGTCGAACCGGCATCCAGACGAATTATACAAAAACGGCCTGAACAGAGACTTGTTTTTACCTTTCATCGAGCTCATCAAAGAGCGCATGGTTGTGCACGAACTTGTCAGCCCAACCGACTACCGGCAGGACCGGCTTGGCGGACAGCAAGTATATTTCACACCCGTAAATGCAGCTGCCCGCACGGCCATGGACGCTGTCTGGAACGATCTTGCGGGCGGTCCGGGTATTCCCCTTGTGCTGAGAGTTACAGGACGTGATGTGGAAATTCCGACCTTTCGCAATGGGGTCGCGCGTGCCGGTTTTCACGATCTGTGCGGCAGGCATCTGGGTCCGGGTGACTACCTCGCGCTGGCGCATGCCACCAAAGTACTGATGATTGACGACATCCCGACGCTGTCGCGTTCGAATTTTAACGAAGCGAAACGCTTTGTAACGCTGATTGACGCGCTCTACGAGGCCAAGGTCAGGTTGATCTGTTCGGCAGCTGCCAAGCCTGAAATGCTTTACCTTGAAGGCGAAGGGACGTTCGAATTCGAACGTACGGCGTCGCGCCTGCGCGAAATGCAGTCTGAAGGGTGGGGAACCTAGCCGTTTTCCCGCAAAACCGCACCGGCCAGATACAGCGACCCACAGATCAACACCCGCGCGTCCGGCGTGTGCTGAAGGATACCTGCCAGCGCGTTGGAAACCGTATCTGCAGTATCCGCGTTTAAGCCTGCTGCACCCGCGGCCTGTGCCGTTGCCTCAGCCGGTAAAGTCGCCTTTTCACCCGGAATAGAGACTGCGGTAAGCCCGTCTGCTGCGCCCGCCAGCGGGCGAAGGTAGCCACCGATATCTTTTGTGTTCAGCATGCCGCAGATTAAATAGGTGGGACGTTTCGGCAAGGTCATCAGATGCGCAGCCAAGGCCAGTCCTGCGGCGGGATTATGTCCGCCATCCAGCCACACCTCGGCGCTGCCCGCGGCCTCGACCAACGGGCCGCTGCGCAAGCGCTGCATGCGAGCCGGCCAGTAGGCATCGGTTACTGCCGCCTCAAAGGCAGCCTCACCTGATCCCAGATACCGCAAGGCCGTCAATGCAGCACCGGCGTTCATGATCTGGTGATCACCCGGCAAGTTCGGGCGGGGAAGGTCAAGCAAACCCGTGTCGTCCTGATAGCTGATCCTGTCGCGATCAGGGCCCACATGCCACTGCTGTCCATACGCCAAAAGTGGCGCCCGCTGACGCGCGGCCACGTCTTCAATAACTTCCATCCCCTCGTCAGATTGCTGGGATACAACGCAAGCCACACCCGGTTTGATGATCCCCGCCTTTTCAAAAGCGATCTTGCCCAGCGTGTCGCCCAGAAACTGTTCGTGGTCCATCGACACAGGGGTGATGATTGTCAGCGCAGGCCGATCTATCACGTTTGTTGCATCCAGACGGCCGCCCAAACCGACCTCAAGCAGCGTATAATCTGCGGGCGTTCGGGCAAATGCCAGAAGGGCGGCACAGGTCGTGATCTCAAAATAGGTAATGTCGCCCCCGCCGTTGGCCGCATAGCATTCATCTAAAACAGCCGTTAGATCAGGTTCGGATATCAGACTGCCTGCCACGCGAATACGTTCATGAAACCGTGCAAGATGCGGGCTGGTATAGGCATGCACATGCTTTCCTTCGGCCTCTAGCCCCGCGCGTATCATCGCCTGTGTAGAGCCTTTGCCATTGGTCCCCGCGATATGGATGACGGGCGGCAGATCATTTTGCGGATTGCCCAGTGCATCCAGCAAGCGCCAGACACGGTCAAGCGTCAGATCAATTACCTTTGGGTGCAGCGCCATCATCCTTTCAAGGATGACATCAGACGAAGCCGTGGTCATTTTTTTGGCGCGCCCTCAGCCGGTGTGGCGGGCTGCGCTGTCTCGGACGGGTCAGGCGGCGGTAAATCCCCCCGCACTGCAGGCGGCAGGCCCAACAGCATACGGGTAATCCCGACCAGCTCGTCTTTGAGCTTCATGCGGTGCGTGACGCGGTCCAACATACCGTGGTCCAGCAAGTATTCTGCCCGCTGGAACCCTTCAGGCAGTTTTTCACGGATCGTCTGTTCAATCACACGCGGGCCCGCAAAACAGATCAACGCGTTCGGTTCGGCGATATGCACGTCCCCCAGCATCGCATAGCTTGCCGTAACACCGCCCGTCGTGGGATGGGTTAAAACAACGATATAGGGCAGCCCCGCCTCTTTCAGCATCTGCACGGCAACGGTTGTCCGCGGCATCTGCATCAAAGACAGAATACCTTCCTGCATGCGCGCGCCACCCGCGGCCGAAAACAGGATCAGCGGGCGCTTGAGTTTGACCGCTTCCTGTGCTGCCGCGATGATCGCGTTGCCAACGTACATCCCCATCGACCCCGCCATAAAGGAAAAGTCCTGTGCCGCCGCCACGATGGGAGTACGGCCAATTTCGCCGACTGCCACCAGCATCGCCTCGGCTTCCGCAGTTTCTTTTTGTGCGGCTTTCAGCCGGTCAGGATACTTTTTTTGATCGCGAAAGCTCAAAGGGTCCGGCGTTGGCGTCTTAACGGCAATTTCGGTAAACGTACCACCGTCAAACAGTGCCAAAAAACGGTCGCGCGGCGTAATATACATATGATGTTCGCAGTTGGTGCAAACATTCAGGTTGTCGGACACTTCGCGGTGAAACAGCATCGTGCCACATTCGGGGCATTTGGTCCAAAGGTTGTCCGGTGTCTCGCGGCGCGAGAAGATCGAATTGATCCGCGGCCGGACGTAGTTTGTGATCCAGTTCATTCATTCGCCCCTTTGGCATCGTTCCAGTCTAGATAATCTGATGCTTGGAAAAGTGCAATCAGCGGCGGATAGCCAAACGCGCGCCCAGCCAGCTGATCAAAATCATCATAAACTCGACGGGGAACATGCCGCTGATCGCCTCGCTATCTGCGAGGTCTAATTCAACCGTGTATAAAGCAAGACCAGACAATTCATCCTGTATAGACACAAAAAGGATCGCAACCGCGTTATGCGAAAGGTGAAGCGCGATAGCAGGGCCAAGCGTTCCCGCGCGCGCTGTTATATCCGCCATCGCCAGCCCAAAAAGGCCCGCCCAGACCGCCAGAATAACCGCATTTTCACCTGCCGCAACAGGCATGTAATGACCCAAACCGAACAGCGCAGAAGGCACCCCCAGCCAGATCAGCGGAGAAGAAAACCGCGCCGCGAACTGCTGCTGCAGATATCCTCGAAAAACGATCTCTTCTGCACTGACTTGAACAAGGATAGCCGCAATCGCGAACGGCAACAAAAGAGCCCATGCTTCAATGTCGATGTTGGGCTCAATCGGCATACCGACAGTCCATGGCGGCAAGATCACGATGCAAATATTCAGCAACAGCATCATTGCAAGCACAGACACAAACTGCTGCCGGAACAGTGTTCCGTCGCCAAACATAGCAGCGAAACCGCGCTGGTGGGCTACCCGCAATGCCACCACAACGCCCAGTGTCAAAAATCCGAATGACGTCAGTAAATAGAGCACTGAAATCGGCGTGGAACCTCCGTCAGCCCCGATCAGAGCCGCATAACCGGCATTCCCCATTAGCGTCACAAGGGTTTGGTTTACGAATTGGCTGACCAGCAGGACGACGCCTGCAATCAGGACAATTCCCATAACCAATCGCCAGATTTGTGCTGTCCCCCGCGCAGGGGAAACAAGCATTTCATGCGACCGGTACGCCTGCAGGTTCAGCAATTCACGGATCATGTATCTGTCTCATCCGTTTGGTCCACAGTTGCGTCCGCACGTCGCCTTTCCGCTTCATTGTGGACATCGACGCGCGCGGATCGAAGCAGTTCGGCAGCGCCGGTTAAATGGCTTGCCACCGTTTGAAGCAAAATCATAAGCACACTGGTATCTTCACCAATCACGGCGCGGAACTGTTCAGCACCAATGCGCAGAAACTGGCTGTCTTCTTCAGCAAAAAGATCGAGTTGACGGGGTTCATCAAGAATGATCGCAAGATCACCGATCAAGCGGCCCGGCTCAACCGCTGTCACGTCACGGCGGATACCTGCATCATCGACATAGCTCATCATACTGCGTCCCGACAGACACAGGTAGGCCGCATCTGCCCGCTCACCGATCGCAAAGATCTGCTTGCCTTTGGGCGCTGAATACCACTGTGCTGCAAAGGCCAGCAGGCGCTGATTGCGGGCGTCCAGATTTGCAAAAAGCTCGGTACGCGAAATCACCCGTATTTTGCGCCGCAGATCATCAGACCCCGACGCGCCCTCCTCGGGCTCTTCAACGTCGGTGGTGCCATCAATCCGGCCGTTCTTGATCTCGATGAATACATCATAAGACTGGGGGTTCTCGAATTTGTCTTCGAGAAAGAACATCGTGGTCTTAGGCAGCAACTCCTGAAGGCGGCTGCGCGATCGCTTTCTGGACTCTGGTCCGTGACTTGCAAGAACCGTATCAAGGATAAGGATATCTGGCCGCTTGATACCCGCACGGGAAAACGCCGCGCGCTCTTGAAAGATGCTCGCCAGATTACTGCCACCCAGACCGGTTCTGACATCCAGAATAGTTTCTGCAACCAGCCGTTTGAGCCCGTTTTCATCCAGCACCTGTGCTGCAATGTCTTCGATAAGTTCGCCCTGAACACCGGCGATTGCAGAAATCCGGCCGTAAAGAACATTCTCCATCAGCGTGAGGCGCGGCAGATAGTTTTCCGGTGCCACCGGAACAAACAGATCTTTCATGCGCGCGCGCATTTCACTACTTTTGGCGCGGCGAATTTCAAGAATTTCCTGCTTAAAGCTTTCCGGAAAGCCGGGTCCGATCTGCTCTGCGGTGAAAGCAAAGGGTACCGTCAACAACAGGGCAAACTCTTCCTGACTGATGGCCTGATCGCCCTTGTCCTTGCGCCGCGATGCGATGTCGACAAGCTTTTCGTATAGCTCCTCTTCGATGCCCAGCGCGGTGAACAGGGGGTGCTTCGTCCCGTCCATGCCAAATGTCTGGTGCAGTGTCTCAATCAGGGTCTGTGAAATGGCGATGCCCTGCTCGGCCAACCCCAATTCTGTCACTAACGCAAGGAAATCCCGCTCTGCGGCAAGACCTTGCTGCGAAATATCGCGTTTGGGCGAGGCAAACATCAGGTTCCCACCCAAAGGGGTAGACGGGTTGAATTCATCAGGGTCAAAACGATTGACCAACGCGTCAAGACCCCTCTCTTGCAGCCGCTCATGTACGGTATCGCGCAGGGCCACCAACCGCTCGGCAAGTTGCGGGTGTTGCTCGGGGTTCATACGCGCGGCCAGCATCCGGCGGAACATCACATCGTCAGTGCCCATAGCTTCGACCAAATGGAACCACCAGCCACGGATATCATCCGCGTCATTCAGCCCTGCTAGCTCGGGGTTGAGCCAATCGGCACGCGTACTGTCCAGACTGTTGCCGGTGCGCTCTGCTTCCTCCGCCCAACGGTCTTTCTTTTTCGGATCCCAAAGCACGGTCTTTGGGCTGGATTTCAACGGCATCAACAGATTATCTCCCAATGTGCCGTCAAAAAGGTATGGGCGCGAATGCGCATACCCGATGCGCGCAGCGATCACCGCCTGATGCAAACTGTTTAGCGCGGTACCCCCAATGGTAATGTCACCACGCGTCGGTAAGACTTCGCGCGTCAACAGTTCCGCAAAAGCAGTGCGCTCCAGCTGGTTCGAAGACTGGACAGCAACCCGCGCGCCTGCGGGTATCTCAAGCGAGATATTCTCAAGCACCGCGTTTCCATCTGCATTGCGTACGGTGACATTGCTCATCGAAATGGCCCCGTCGAGATGCGGCATGCTCTCTGGCTCGCCCTCAAAAAGGTTTTCCTCAATCATCCCTTTCGGGGCAAAGCGCTCTGTCACAATTTCCCAGCGCAAGGACATATCCTGCACCTGATTGTAATAGGTCAAAAGCTCTTTCCACGGCGAGCTGAGGTCTTTGTAGGCCGCCAACGCCGCCACAAGGGCGCCGACGGTAATATCGCCGCGGATCGCGAGCAAACCACCCACCGAGTAAAAGAAAAACGGCGTAAGCTGCGTGATGAAGTTGTTGAGAAACTTCATAAAGAACTTTTTCTGGTAGATCTGGAAGCGGATGTCGAACAGCTTGCCAAGGCGGTCCGTGAACCCCGCCAGCCGGAAACGCCAGCCCCCGTTTGTGCGCAGATCGGTAATGCCTGCAGCCGTTTCACCAATCTCTGACGCGAAGGCGCGCACTTGAACGATACGCTTTTTGTTCAGCTGGTTGATCTGGCGTTGCAGCATGGGAATAAGCCACGCCTGCAAAGGGATAAGCGCAATGCCCGCCAGCCCGAACCACACACTTTGCGCAAACAAGAACGCGACGATTATCAGCATCTGGCCAAGCTGGAACACCGGTTGCGCCACCGCATCGCCCATTAGACCGCCCATCGGCTCGGCCTCGGAAGTGACCATCGACACTAGCTCGCCCTGACTGGTTGACCGGAAATACGCGCGCGGAAAGCGCATCATGCGCCCGACCAACTGGTAGCGGAAACGCCGCAACAAACGCTCTGCCAGCACACCCTTCATTGTATTCAGGCGCATTTTCAGAACGCCGTGGACAAGTACCGCCAACAAATACAGCCCGCAGAGGATCATCAGGAATTCTACCTGACTGACCTGCAGGCCATTCCAAATCTGCACTATTTCGCTGTCTGCACCGATCGCATCGTTGATAATGCGTTTCGGCAGCTCCAGCGTCACGTAGAGAAACGGGAAGGTAAACAGCGTGAAACACAGCAAAAATATCTGCTCGCGCTTGGAATACTTCCAAATGAATGAAAAAATCGAGGGTTCCATAAACCGGCTTTCGTCTTGAGCCCTTGGGGCGGGCCGTCCGGACCCTCACGGCGGGAATAGGGCCTGCCTAAAGACCAACTTAGGCTTGGGTCTGATCCAATACAAGCCACGGCGCGCTTTTGCGGTATCTCTTCCGTCGCTTGAGCCTTGCAGCGCGGATATGGGTTGGCTATTCCCTAGCCTACGTATTTTTAGGGGAGGGACCCATGTCCACACCGCGTTTCGACAAATCAAGACTGCCCAGCCGCCACGTCACCGAAGGACCGGCGCGCGCGCCACACCGTTCCTACTATTACGCTATGGGCATGACCGATGAAGAAATTCACCAACCTCTTGTAGGTGTGGCAACATGCTGGAACGAAGCGGCCCCCTGTAACATTGCGCTGAACCGTCAGGCTCAGGCAGTCAAGATGGGCGTAAAACGCGAAAGCGGCACACCACGTGAATTCACCACGATCACCGTCACCGACGGCATCGCTATGGGCCACGAAGGCATGCGGTCGTCTCTGGCCTCTCGCGAGGCAATTGCCGATACGGTTGAGCTGACCATGCGCGGTCACTGCTATGATGCGATTGTCGGTCTTGCAGGCTGCGACAAATCCCTGCCCGGGATGATGATGGCGATGATCCGTCTGAATGTGCCATCCGTGTTCCTCTATGGCGGATCAATCCTGCCGGGTCGTTTGAACGGTAAAGACGTAACCGTTCAGGACGTGTTCGAGGCAGTTGGCCAGCATCAGGCAGGCAACATGACCACCTGCGAGCTGGAAAAGCTCGAAGCAGTGGCCTGCCCGTCAGCCGGTGCCTGCGGCGGCCAGTTTACCGCCAACACAATGGCCTGCGTCTCCGAGGCGATCGGTCTTGCGCTGCCAAACTCGGCTGGTGCACCCGCGCCCTACGAAAGCCGCGACGCCTACGCCGAAGCCTCTGGTGCGGCGGTGATGAACCTGATCGAAAAGAACATCCGCGCGCGCGATATCGTTACGCGCCAATCACTGGAAAACGCGGCACGCATTGTGGCCTGTACGGGTGGTTCCACCAACGCCGGTCTGCACCTTCCTGCAATGGCCCACGAGGCAGGCATCGATTTCTTTCTGGATGACGTCTGCGAGATTTTCCGCGATACGCCCTATTTCGTCGACCTCAAACCCGGTGGACAATACGTAGCCAAGGATATGTACGAAGCTGGCGGCGTGCCGGTCGTGATGAAAGAGCTTCGCAAAGCGGGCCTGATCCACGAAGATTGCATGACCGTGACAGGCTATTCTATCGGTGAAGAAATCGACAAAGTCAGTCTCGAGGCAGATGGCCGCGTGATCTACCCTGTCGAGACACCACTCAGCAAAACAGGCGGTGTTGTCGGCCTTAAAGGCAACCTCGCCCCCGAAGGCGCAATCGTAAAAATCGCAGGCATGGAACCACAACACCTGTTGTTCACGGGACCCGCGCGGGTTTTTGAATGCGAACAGGATGCGTTCGAAGCGGTCCAGAACCGTGGGTATGAAGAGGGCGATGTCTTTGTCATTCGCAACGAGGGTCCGTCAGGCGGTCCGGGCATGCGCGAAATGCTCGCGACCACAGCAGCCCTGTCCGGTCAGGGGATGGGCAAAAAGGTCGCTTTGATCACCGATGGCCGGTTTTCCGGCGCAACGCGCGGGTTTTGTGTCGGACACGTGGGGCCCGAAGCCGCACACGGCGGACCAATCGCCCTTTTGAAAGACGGCGACATGATCACCTTAAACGCGCTTGAAGGCACCATTTCCGTTGATATCTCAGAGGATGAGATGGCAGCGCGCAAAGAAGCATGGTCCGGCCCGCGCCCAACCATCTACGGTGCAGGCGCGTTGTGGAAATATGCGCAACTGGTCGGGCCGACCTATCTGGGTGCGGTCACGCACCCCGGCGGCAAGCACGAAGGCCACGAATACATGGACCTGTGATCCCTAATTGCCCCGCATACGTCTCTATGCGGGGCTTTTTCATTCAATTTCTTGCGTCAAAGTCATTTTCGCAGTTTATTTGAATGCAACCCTTTCCGCTTAGAGAAAGGGCCTTCTAACGAAAGGGCAGGCCTGTACGCATGGGCAAGATCGGCGATACCTTGTGGGACGCGACGATGTACCGTCGGCTTCTAAGCCGCTGGGCCATGTCCGCACGCGACGCCAGAACAGCCAAGCTCAGTGTGTTGCGCAGACAAAGCACCCGCGCCCGCCAACTGCGTGCCCATCTGGATGAGCTGATCCACGTGGCGGATGAACGGCTTTCTTTACCGGTGATCGGCTCAAACAGCTTTTCCAAACCACATAACGCGGATTGGGCGTGGCGCCCTGAAATATGGCGGGGACCGTTGCCCGTACGTGGCATTTCATCGATCACCAGCAAATCCAAATTGGGCGATGAAATTACCCTGTTTCACGATTGCGCAAGATCCGAACTGACCCTGCGCCAACTGCGCAACCAGCGCGAACAAGATCTGGCACCCTATGGTTTACGCCTCGATGTCTTTAATTTTGACGGATCGTTCCTGTCGCTGGTTCTTGATTTGCCTGCAAATGCCGTCGACGGATTGAAGCGCACGCATATCATAAAGGTGAGCTCCATCGTAACCATGGAAAAACCGATTGAGATTTTTGTGCGTCTGAACATCAAGCATGGACCGAACACAGAACAGATTGTGCGCGAATTCCCGGCCAGCCAAAACGAGTTCAACGCTGAATTCGATCTGGCCTACGCCAACCTTAACGAAAAGCGGGTCGAAAAAATGTGGATCGACATCATTTTTGAGAATCCGCAAATGAATCAGATCACATTAAGAGATCTGACCTTCAGCCGCCGTCCGCGCGCACAGCTGTAAGAAAGATACTTTATGGCAGAGCTGACACTGACAAAGAAACAAATGCAGTCTGGCGTCTGGCATGGCGTTATCACGGGTGCCACGGAAAAGCCGGACATTTCAGTGACCCACCTTGATGTCGATATACCGGATGTCACGATTGTTAGTGCAGATGATGCCGCGACCTGGCTTTTGCACATTCCGATCCCGTCCAATATCCTGTCTGATGGCATGCAAACACTGCTGATCACCGACCGCGCGACAGGTGATGTTCTGGACAACATCTCGCTTATGGCGGGCGAAGCTTTGGGCGACGATCTTCGTGCAGAAGTCGACCTTTTGCGGGCAGAATTAGATATGCTCAAGCGCGCGTTTCGCCGGCATTGCGTTGAAACAGGTTAGGCAGAGCATTGTCCCATACGTTTTCCAATAAGTATTCCCACCGGAGAACGGCGAAAGCTTTGTTGCAAACAGGCGTTGCTGTTGTAGCGCTGGTTGTCCACGCTGCACCGGGATTTGCCCAGGCATCCCTGTCGGAAGATTCACTAGCTGTTGTGCCAAAAGGCAAAGAAAGCGATATCGGGTTTTCCAATGGTTCCTTTATTGCAGTGCCTATTCCGTTCAGTAACCCGACACTGGGGAACGGATTGGCAGCTGGCGTTGCGTGGCTGTTTTCCGCAGACGAAAACTCAAACACCTCTTCGATAGGGTTCGGCGGGTTCAGATCCGACAACGGCAGCGAAGGCGTGGCATTCAGTCTTGATCTGAGCTTTCTCTCTGACAGATACAGCGTGTCGTTTCTGGCTGGCGATGTCAGCCTTGAGTATGATTTTACCTCTGGCCCTTTCGATTTCCCCCTCAAACAGACCGGTGAGCTTTACAAACTAGAGGGATCATACGGGTTCACGCCGGAATTCTCGGTAGGTTTGGGTGTGAATTATGCCGAAACAACCCTTTCAACAAACTTCAACGGCATATTGCCGCCCGAAGTATCGCTCGCCGCCGATCTGGAAGTCTTTAAATTCGGGATCATTTCCCAGTGGGATCGTCGTGATAACGACATCTACCCAACCACTGGATCACTGGTCACACTGGATATATTCAGAGGTGACGTTACTGGCAGCGTCGATCTGGACTACGATAAAGCGGTTGTGCAAGGCTCATACTTTAGGGCTGGATTAAGGTCGCAAGACGTCATCGCATTTTCTGCGACAGGTTGTAAAACCTCAAACAATGCGCCGTTCTTTGACGCCTGTTCCATCGGTCTGACCGACGGGCTACGCGGATTTTCCGTAACCGACTACATCGGGGATAGTCTGGTTTCAGTGCAAGCAGAGTACCGCGGCCGTTTTGGCGACAGCCCGTTCGGATATGCAGCCTTTGCAGGAGCAGGGGTCGTCAACGGGACACTGACCTCCGAGGCCGGAACGCATTCAGCCGCGGGCCTTGGCCTCCGGTATCGGTTATCAAACTCCTTTCCCGTCGACTTTTCCGCGGATGTCACCATAAACAGCGATGATGATACACTCTATTATATCTACGTAGGGCAATCGTTCTAGAAACAGCTTTCTATAGACGGG
>Ga0316197_10001244_pt1 | contig 18297 bp, 14 predicted proteins | sample OudBiesiAoxic_MG_FD_204939 | JGI IMG/M metagenome (GOLD analysis project Ga0316197, IMG submission 204939) | Coastal sediment microbial communities from Oude Bieten Haven, Netherlands - site A oxic | ecosystem: Environmental > Aquatic > Marine > Coastal > Sediment | place: Netherlands... | reverse complement strand
GTTGCTTCTTTGTTTCATACAGTTGATTTCCCGAACATTTCTGTTTGCCGCAACATAGCTGAAGTTATTCATGGGGCGGTACCGCGAAATACAGATAAGGATATATTGATTGTCGTGGGGAAGGACCGTCCGCATGGCCAAGCGACTGTTAATTTACAAGGGTCGCCTCATATTAAGTATGAGGCTAGGGTAGTTGTTGCCGTGTCGGCACCGTCTCGTTCGGATGGATCAGTGAGTCAGCCTTCTTGCTTCGAGGGTGTGAGGTATGCGCGTCACGGTGGTGGAATGAATGGGTGGTGGAAGCAGTTCCGGTCAAGTAATATAAGGAAAAACCGAAGGTTGATGATGCAACACGTGTCGAATGGACAGGACGCATTTCCTGAAACTTTACCTTTCGGAGCGTTTTACTACATTACCGTTTATGTCAAGTTGTCGGCGTTCTGTGCGGATGATTTCCGGCTTGATATGCATCGATCGTTAGGTGGCCAGTGTTCTGTTTTTTGTGGGTGCTCGGAAAAGAATCCTCTCATTGTTAGTGGAGCCGTTAAGGGGGGTAAAGATAAGGGCGACATTGAATTGAATGTAAGGAAATGTATTCGTACGGGATGCAATGAAGATGAGAAGTATGTTTGTTCTAGATTTGGTTGTGACACTCGCATTTGTGGCGCATGTTTTTCTGAGTTATCGAACAAGGATGAGACGGTGACTATAGATTTGAATGCAGAACTGAATGGCATAGGAGAAGTGAAAGATATGGATGATGATGATTTGTCCTATGGAAGAGAGAGTTTATTGTCAGATGATGAGTGTGAGGATGAAGATCTTCCTGAACTTTTTGATAGAAGCGAGTATGTAGATGAAGGTGCTGATGAAGGTGATGATGAGGAAGATGATGGATCCGATTCGAATAGTGAAGGAGGTGAGGATCAAGTTGCCACGGATGGAGAGTCGTTAGCTTCTGAGGGAGAGGAAGGCGATTTGTATTCGGATGAAGGTTCAGTGCAAAGTTATGTGGAAGAAGAAGGTATAGATGAGGGACTATCAGATGTTGATAGCGAATCAGATGATGAGGGAGAAGTGGAGGAAATGCCTCAATCTCTGCGAGAGAGGTTGGAAAGAGCTCGCAAAGTGAAGAAAATTCGTGACGATTATATATCTGGGAATTACGCAGAGGGACGTAATACAGATGAGGACGATCAAGATTTGAGAGATGACGATTGTATGGATGATTATGTGAGTCTGTAGCTCGCCATGCATGTGTGTTTTCATAGCCGTAGCATCTAATTCTGTTTGCAGTTGGTAGATGCACCAGAAAATCCACTGGATGAAATATTGTCGGATGTAGAGTCAGAGTCGGGAGATGAATTAGATGTGCCCAAAACAAACGGTGCGGGGATGGAGTGCACCATTATCGAGGCAGGACGAAAAGAGAGCATGGCAGTTCCACTTCATGTGGTGTTTAACCAAGCTGGGGCGTTGTGTGCTAGATATGGGAAGCGAATCCACGGCACTCAAATGCAGAAGCATTATATCCAAGGATTAGTTTCTACCATAAGGGGAAAGTGTTTTCCTCTCTTGTATCTCCTGGGTACCTTGTTTCCGCGTCATTTCTGGGCTACCGCGACACACGATGATGTTGCTGTTTTAGGATGTGCACCTATCAGTTGTTATAGGAAGGAGACTAATCCGGATGGCTTTGCATCGAATCTGCAGATTGCTCGGAATTATTTGACTCATTCTTCGGCGTCAACCAGCACGTGTCATAATCTTGCGTTTGCACTGTACGACATCCAAGCCAATGCTGCCACAAGCGAGTTGGATTCAAGGCAGGTCACTAGGCGTGGTTTCAGAGTTAGTAACACAAACAAGTGTGGGCTTGAAATCGCGAACGACGAGGAGTCCGGTTTGTATGAGAGTTTGGATTCGAGTCAAGGGGCCTTAAATCTGGCCGCAGCGACTAAGTTTGTGAGCCACGATGTGTTCGTTACATTGACGCTCAACCAGGCTAGGCATCCGGGCATAAGGCATTTGCACGAATGGAAAGAATCCATGGGATGGACGGACCAGATTCCTGGGTATGATCTCTTATCTCCAAAACAACAAGCTGAATACAAGGACTCGTTTGAAATGGCCTATATGTCGGTTGTGAACAGGAACTGGCTTGAAGTTAGGAAGCTTCTATTGCAGATGCTGATGACGTCGACGGAGACTGTCTTTAAGAAAATAGCTCATGCGTTTTTCAGGGATGAGTATCAGGTGAAGCGAAGCAATCTGAGGGAAGTAGGGAATTGCCTTCACATACATGGGCTTTTAGGGTTGGACAGGGGCGACTTTAGCGATAAAGAGTTCCAGGAATTTGTTTGTTCGCTCCAAAGAAGTGCTGTCTTTGACCTTATTACTGGCGACGAGTTGGATGAATATATGAGAAGTGGGTTGCTCAAGGACTTCGATGATTGGTCGGAGTATGTTCGAGATGCGAAAGAATTTCTAGACCACGATTGTAAAGCAAAAAGTTGCCTTATAAGAATCGGAACTACTGGGACGGACAAGGACTTTCGATGCAAGAAAAAGCACCCTGTACATGATAGCATCACACCATTGGCGGACGAATTCATTCCAATGCACTACAAATGGAGCGATGAATGTTTGGATATTCTCGTTGACTGTGGACTGTGCACTCCGCCGTCAGATGATAATGCAGAATGGACATTTCATCATTCAGCGCTTGATCCGAAACGACACATGGGTAGGGTGACCCCTGGAGCGTCTGGGAATATGTCTCCCGTGAATCCGTCTCTTTTCGCAGTGACTCGATCAATGCAAAACATCCAGATTATAACTGGTACGGATGGAGTGAGCAGATACGTTGTCAAGGTAGGTGAAGTGCCATTATTAAAAATTGACACATCTTCTAACCTGTTCTCTGGACGTTTGCATCGAAGTACGTCATCAAGTAAGTGCTAAATGTTGAGTGTCTCGTTCTCTTTATCGTGTCGGTGACAACTAAACTTCTTACTTCCTTTGGTAGAATGGATAAAAGAGATCGTTGCGTCGTTTTCGCTGATGCGCACACGGGTGCGATATTGCGGGCAGAACGCCAATTTCTTCACAACACAAAGTCGGTGCGGTCGGATTTGAACGAAAAGAAAGCGTTCAAGGAATCGAAGCACAAGGACCACGAATATGGACACAGCATGGCCTTTCCCGAAATTCAGCAACAGTTGCTGGGATATAGTGATGTGCACACGACTCATCGATTTGAGGTGATTTGCACGAAGCCGTTGGAATTTAGGCCCACCACGAAGTTATCATTGGATCGTCGTGGTAAATTGAGGAGGAGTGATCGTCGCGGGAATGAGGATGAGGCTGCGAGGGATGTTGTCTCTGGTTCGACCGACGCCTGCATGGTCAGAGACATAGTTTTCTCTCGACATCCACACCGTCGGATGACGAGAAGTCAAAGGCTCACTCTGAAATCCGACACGGACGAAGCTGCACGTTATGATCATATCTCGTTGTATGGACTTCGCCCTGTTGAGCTCATGGGCTTAATTCGTCAGCTTGGGCACTACTATCGGTGGTTCGTTGTGGAAGATAAAGTCATGGCGCCGGATGATATTTCTGTTGGGTTGAAAGTAGATGTGACCAAATGCATGTGGATTGATTGCCTGGGTCGGAGAGTGAAGCTTCGAAAGCAAGCGATATCGGAGGTGAGGACCAGGCTAGTTGGGATTTCACAGGAAGACGTTACTGTTGATTCGTGGGAACTGAGACAACATCTGCTTCAAGTCATCGATAGTGATGAAGAATGTCCTCTTTTGTTTGCCGATGATGATGGTGAAGTCTTGCCCATTCCCGTGTTTTCGAAGGTCACCCCCGACACACCCACTTCGTTCCTCCTTCATTTGATTTTTTCAATTGGCGAGTTCGACACGGAGCTTGATATCAAGCAGAGTCCATCTATGAAAATGTGCCTGGCTCAGGCAAAGTTGATTCCGGATCAAGATTTGGACGATGGGGACACTCTCTTGATCTATGCGAGAATACTGCTGAGAAGAGTGGTGACGGAAGTTTTTCCATACCAGCCAATATCTCTGAGGATTTTTGCAGATTACATTGTGAAATCAATGAACCTGTTCGAATCAGTTCTATTGTACGACAAGTACCCAATAAGGGATCTTCCTCCTTGCATTTTGACCGAATTATTAGACGAGAAGGATGACAAATTGAAGAAAGTGTGGGAGGACAGGAGAATGGCTCAACTGGACGCAATATACCAAAACATACCTGAAGGGATGCAAATTCCAGCCAAGGAGAGCGTCTTTGAGGCAACCAAAAACAATCCGATTGACTGGAATCCAATGGAAGTCATAGAGCAGTCGGCACAGCAGAGTTTGGAGTCTCATACAGAACAGCGGCTCGCATTGAGTCTTGGCGTCAGGGCAGTGGAGAATTATGAACATCAGTTTGGGGACATCACCCACACGAAAGGAGTTCTTACTCATGGATTGCCCGGTGCCGGGAAGAGCTACGTTCTTGGTCTGCAGGGGTTGTATGCTATGTCTCGAGGGCTGAAAGTAATGTCCACAAGTTTGATGGCTTTGAGAGCCAACCAACTCGGCGGGTATCACGTGCACAGGTTGTTTGGTCTTGAGGTGAAAAGGAATTCGAACATATATCGGTCGGCAGAGGTGAGAACGGACCGTGATTGTTTGATGTCACTTCTTTTGCTGATATTGTTTTTCATAAACACACAGTTAGCAAGAGATAAAGTGCACAGGTAAGTGTTGTTTATTTCGTGTTGAATGTATCAACAAGCTTGTTATCTGAAATTCCATACACAGAAAGTCAAATCTGGAGATACTTCATATTTTGTTGACTATGGATGTGCTGCTCCTGGATGAGTGTACCCTTTTGTCAGCGGAACAGTTCTCTCAGTTAGACATAATAATGAGGCACACCAGGCATAGCAAGTTCCCATTTGGTGGGGTCCTGATATTTGGCACACTCGATCACCAACAGGTTGATGCAATTCAAGGTCTTCCTTTTTTGTTGTCGAGTCATGTGCTGACAGACTTTACGCTCGTCAAGCTGACTCAATCGGTTCGCGCCCACGACGATGAAGCATTGCAGGTAAGTTGCACGCACTATTTGGCTGGCCGGTGGTATTTGCGGCGTGTTGGTCTGATAATTGACTCTCATGTGATGCTTCGTAGGAAATACAGCGCATCACTAGAATGAATGCCTCGACACTGCGCAAGAGTGACGATTTGAGGAAGAGGTTTGAACTCCTCATTCGTAGGAACATAACCTTTCTCGACAGCTGGGAGGATCCTCGCATACACCCAAACATGGTGAGAATGTATGCCAAGAAAAAATCAGTGAGCGCTGCGATGGAGGAATACGTAACTTCTTCGAGCAGCAACTTGTGCCAGAGGAATGAGCACTTTGTCATAAGCACTGCCAGAGACATGCAGAAGACTGCGGGTTCGAGAGCGGATCTCCACACAGCGACGGATCCCGTGATTGTTTCTGGGTTGGATGCAAAAGTGAGAGAGCCTCGAAGGTTGCTGTTCTATCGTGGAGCGCTTTTCGAGAGTACAGTGAATGCGAACGGGGTCAATCAGTCTCAGCTCATGATGATGCTTGTTGTGCCTACCCAGAAGGAGGTCGATAACAAAGAAGCAATTTGGTTGTGGGCAGCGCCAACTCAGGGAGGCCTCGATTATCGCAGCACTTTGGTATTAGATGAAATACCTGACGAGGATACTTTGCGCTCTGAGGGATGGACGCAGGTGCGTGTGCACTTGCCGGAGGAAAGGCTCATCAAAAAAGGAAACTTGGAAGGTTGCAGAAAGCAGTACACCCTGAGGCATTTGGTCAGTTCTACCATTAACAAACAAATGGTGAGTTCTTTCTTTTAACGAGAGTTTGAATGTTTTCATTGCCTTGTCTCATTATCAAACAGGGTAATACCTTGCACTGTCCTGTTGCGATCGAGGTGAGTGGAATCGATTCAAGGATGTTATTACTTGTGGTGAGGTGCAATGAAACAAATTGTTTTTGTATCCCCTATTGCACACCCACACAAGATGACTGAGCAATGTTCTCCTTGGGAAAAAGGTTAGTAATAGCACCAATGGCGTGGAGTGTCAATCGAATGCCATAATCTAATTTGTGTGCGTGACAAACAGGCCAGATAGTGGTGATGCTGTCTAGATCTCCGAGAGCGCAGCTTATATTCATTGTTGGCAATGCTGATTTTGCAATAAATAGAATGTGGAAAGTCCTGTGCAAATCTTCACAGTGGTGCCCGCTGATAGAAACCATTTTGGATAAACTCACTGTCAACGTAGATGGTGCGGATGTCGGAGAAGATTTTGAAGCAGAAGTCGTCGACTATGCCGAGGCCCATCCGTACAGCGTATGTGACATGAACCTCCTTCCGACGAGCGAGACCGGATATGTTTATCTTCTTGCTTCTGCGGTTAATATTAAGAGAATGTATGTGGGTGAGACCGATAGCATTCGACGGCGTTTGAATGAACACAATAGTGGCTCCGGAGCCGAAGGCACCGCTCCAGCAATATTTCTTCCATATTATGTTGTTTGTTTCTTGTGTCGCATGTCTCACATGGAGGAATCACAGAGAATGTCCCTTGAGCGTGCATGGCAAGATCTGAACACACACTCCGTGCGGGTAGATCGCATGGACGATGTTGAGACAATGATAGAAAACGGCAGGCGAGTGATGTCTGAGCACAACGAGGGCCTGCCCGAGGACGAGAGAATCAAACTTATGATTTGTGCTCGAAGGAGACCAAACAGAGAGAGGCAGAATGTTTGATTACATAAAATTACTAGGTGCTATTGTTATTATCCATCCCAGTCTCGAATGAAGTCCACGACAAAGCAATTATCTGTCTGTGCCAATACATTCTTGAAAATGCGATCCTTGAAGTCCTTCACCGATTTGTCTCTCTCGCCAGAGGCAATAAATTGATCGATTTGTCCAAAGAGCTCATTCATAACAATTCCTTGCTCTTCTGGTAAAGTGACGGAAACGGCATTTACCAATTTGTCCTTATCTGCATTTGAGAGTGTATCGAAGTATCCAGGACGCTCCTCTTCGAGGATTCTCTTCGCCATGCTCAGGATGCGATCTTCCACGTGGTCATCAACGGCAACGCCAACGTACTGCGGTATGTTCGTTATTCCGATGCTCTTTAGCCAGGTTTGCAATTGAATTGCAGCATTTTCCACTAGTCGTTTCTTCTTACGTTTGATTTGGAAAAACCCCATTGCATAATTTGTGTCTTCAGGAAACCCACCATCATAGAACAATTCACTGCAAATCGCAATAGACAGTATGGAGGTAGTCCTCGCTTCGAACAGAGAGGAGTGCCTGAACATTTCCGTAACGATGTTGTGAATTATGTGAAACGGCGCCCTCGTTAGCCATTCCACAAGAGAAAGACTGTCATGGACACGATGCATAATCTGACGATACAGTTGCCAACAGTCTCCATCGTTCAAGGCTTGAGTGTAAGAAACAATCACAAAGTAGTGAAACAGCAATGCTTTGTATATTGCTTCATTCTTCATTTGGTCCCTCTGAGCACTGGATGGTTTGGGATCTGTTGTGTTGGATATTGCGTCCTCGACACGCTTCTGTATGGCATTGACTGAAAATTTCATGCAGTCTTGTAGCACGGAATCGACAGAGTTCATGAAGCACAGGGCGAATGGATTCCACATCAGCCAAATGAATCTGTCCAATTGGTTGAAGTCGAAATTGTCAAAGTCGTATTCTTCAATGAAGGCACGTAGCAGAAGCATCACAAACAGTCCGATGGTAGGATTGAGATGTGTTTGACACATTTGTTTCATCTCCGTGTCTATAGTGGGATCCGGTGTTACGTCCGCACGGTCTATGGCGTGATTGCATCCCAACGTCGAGAACACCGTAGCAGCCGACCTCCCGATATGGTTGGTGAGTCTGATAATATTTTCGTATGGGGCACTGTTCTTTGCTATGCAGTCACCAACCCTCACGTACCCAATATTCTCGCTCGGTGGTTTCTTGCCACTGCCGTCCTTTTTGGTTTTCGTCAATTTATCGTCTTTATCGACATAAATAGGTATTGGCTGCTTAGATCTGTTTGCCGATTCGAGGGGGTGTTTGGTGTTGTAGTGTGAAACATATAACGAATTCGTGTCAACCTCCCTGTTATTGAAGATCAGAACATCTGTTGATTCGCATTTCTTGGACTTCTCTGCCTCCTCTTTTGTCACGGGGGTGCGTGGGACTAAATTACTCTCTAGCGGTTTGCTTTCGTTCTTTGTGCCCAGTTGGAAGGTCATTGATCTGTTATTCAGAGATGGTGTCACTTCACTCACTATTGTCTCAACTCTCGATCCCAACGATGTCACATTCTTTGACAAATTTTGCTTCGTTGAATCCAATTGGCTCATATACTTTTCGTCTCTTTTGCTGAAGTAACATCGGTGTACAGTAGCTACGTATTTCTTCTGGGAATTGTATGGCACGTGTGTTATGCTTTCTGATTGTTTTGATTTCTCGGCCTTTTGATTTTCCTTCTCCGTGTACAAATCTAGGATTGAATCCATCGTCAGGTTTGCGTCGAAGGGGGGAGGTCTCAGTTTGTTACCCAAGAGGCCAACATACTCCACAAGGGACCTAAACACATCCGAAGTATCTCCCTCCAACATCAGCAACCTAGCATAGTGGTGCCGGTCTTTGTATGAAGGGTGAAAGAAGGGTATTATGATTTTTTCAGAGGTACCCTTTTTGAGATCCAACAGGGATTGTATTTCGTCCGGGTCTGTAGTGCTGAACATTCCACGCAGAGCATCGTCTACGAGAAAACGGAAAGGACCAGTATCAAACACTTTACCCATTTTAAGGTAATGCTCCATTTCCGGTAGAAACACCTCCTTAGGTTGATTTGGCTTGAGCAAACATTCCTCTCCCGGACTCCCACCGCCGCCATCGTTGTCCCGAAAAACCACATCATATGGGCAGAGGCAATATTGTTGCAAAAACCGGGAGGACACACTACCTCGAGCCGGGCCCCCCTTTTCAAACAGACCACGACAATGTGGTTTGTAGTGCCATTTCGCTATTCGAATCTCTTTGAGAGAACAAGGTGTGCCGGTGGTTTCCGCAACGAATTCGCGAGCTATTTCATACAGATCTGGGTTGCCCTGATTTTTCTTGAAGACAAAAAACGGATTGATCGACTTCGGTTGCGGCGACGTATTTATATACAAGTCCAATATTTTCTGATGAATGTTGTGACAATCTTCGTGGCCACAACAGCATTGCCTCTTTTTCTTCTTTGTGCTTGTGGAGCGATGTTCCGAAGATACTTTCTTTTTCGCCGGCGACCTTGTGGGTGACTTCGTCGTACCCTCGTAATTGTTCTGCCTGAGTGGTGAGGCCGGGTAACTTGGGACGACGCGATCTCTTTTTCCGGCAACAATCGATGCATACGTCTCCATTGCGTGGAGGCAAGGAAAGTTCATTACAACCCATACCCACCAAATAACGTACACCGTTCGGACGGAATAAGAGAGAGGGAGGAGATGATGCATCATCCGTGGTTTATTTATCTTGTTTTAATTTGGTGAACCGACTCAAATTATATGAACCACTCTGAAGCGTGCTGAAGATGAGCGGAGACGGACAGACCTACGTTGCTCATATTTATTCCTACGTGCAGCAACAACAATCGCTCCCCAGCCCTTCCGACCACTTTTAGTTGCACGGCAGCACACCATGGGATCAAGTCGCAGGAGATGCTCTATATGCAAAGTAAGCCCGTCCCAAGCACCGGCAAAATACGTGCCCTTCCACATGTCGGAAGAGCAGGGCAATGGAACCATTCACATAAAAAGCACCCTTCCATCTCTTTGCAAAGAATGTGCAAAAAAAGAAATAGACAATAATAAAGGCGTCATCGGCGCACTGACCGAATACTCTGCAAAAAGATATGAAGCAGCAGCGGCTCGCAGCAGCGATCACATGGAAGACCTCATTGTTGATGGGCTCACGGTCGTTAGTAATGAAGAACTGAAGGCTCTTATGCAGGATATTGCTGAAGCTGAATTGTTGCCACGTCTATTTTCGAACGGACACACCCGCCCACTAAAGCATAACAACAGGTGTGACACCAATACGACCGTGGAGATTGAAACAGGCAAAGAAGAAGAGACTTTTCAAAACGAGCACCCTGAGAGACGGTGGTTGAACTTATTTCACCTCGATGAACGCGGAGCAAGAAATACTACAATCAATAATCAAATGGTGCCAATTCAAACGTGGTTGGGTGAATTTTTGTTTACTCATGAGCATAATGCGTCCATGGCAGTGTTGACTGGTAAGGCGTTGAAGTCGAATGGTGAGGGGTTGAATGGTGAGGAGTTTGAATGTAGGGGTAAAAGGATAGAGGAAATGCGCAAGATCAATGACGAGCCTTTGGTAAGAGTCCAAGATGTGAATGCCTTGATCAAAGGCCCATCGTTGAATGAAGCGCAATCACCTCATGTCGATGGTTATGGATTGAAAATAGTTGTGATTTATGTTTACGAGTGTGGTGATGCTGGTTATGAATTTCACTATATCGAAGGTTCCCACGCCCTGTTGGAAAGTCACAAACAACACGCGAAGGGAACTCGGCTCCCAATGAAGGATATGACTACGATAAAGGTCAAAAAGGGTGATTTCATTATGTTTTGGGAGTCTCTGGTTCATGCTGGAGGAGCGGCGAGTACACGCATTCCTCTTGCTGGCAAAGCAGCCACACAAGCCAGAGCGAGATACGAGAGACTGGGTTCGACAAATTTTATTTGGTTTGCCGGTACTGACACAACAAAGTTGCCCGTTGATTTATCACTCCAGTGGACTTTTCAATGCGCAGGCAGCCCTTCCGGTGCCATGGTGCCCAATCGCACAAACTGTTGGTATAAACACACAGATCAACTGTTTGATGACGAATGTTGTCATTATTGTAATGACTCGTTGCAGCCCGATTCTGTTATTTGGGGTCTTTGCCATCATACCATCCATCGATCTTGCTTGAGTGGATCGGATGATGCCCCGATTTGTCCAGTTTGCAAGTCGAGGAAAAAGTGGAAGTTGGATAGTTCGGCTGATAAATTCAGAAACGTAATCAACAAGCAAAAGAAGGATTGCGTGGTAGAAAAGATGCTGAAAGAAGCACGCAAGAAAGTTATTGCTCGCATTTGCAACCCTGAGATGAAGATCCTTCCGAAGCGCAAGAGATGCGCTTGATGGCCAGAGTAGTTATGATGGGTTAATGTATATAGACAAACATAACATTGCAGCTTAAACACCACTGCAGCCGATTTGTATTTCATACTTCCTTCCATACTTCCTTCCCCGAGCCACAATATTTTATCATCTAGCAAAGACTTGAACTTAGGCCGGTGACTCGCTCTCGCTAAATTTTGGCGAATTCAGGAGCCATCACTCTGTGATCCACACGGTTCAACTGACTGACTGACTTTCTATGCAGAGCTCACCTCTCTCTCCCAGTACCTACTACACCCTTCATCACATCCACAACAACCGAATTTCCTATTACAGATTATTGATCTGGGATACATGCTCGCAACACAGTCATTGCAAACACCACCACGCCACCGCCCCCCTTACGATCGCGTGGTAACAAAATTGCATGCCAATATCCTCCATGAAAGCCGGCAAAGGAGATAATAACTTCGTCATGTCACCCAACACAATTACCAAACAATTGAATACATATCAATACAACAGGTTGGGCCAACAGGAGTTACTTATATTATTATAAGGCAATCAAGAAAACCACACAGCAACAGTGCATAGAAGACAATACAATACAAATTTCTGCACAACAGAACTACCCCCCATCATTATTCCTCCACACCACACATCCTAATTAATCCCCCTTATTTTCTTCGGCGCCGGGGCTCAACTTGGAGGATGCATCATCTCCTTTGGAGGATGTGACTGTATTCTCAATCCCCCCCCCAGCATCATTCTCATCCAAATTGTCTTCGGGTTTCTGCTTTTTTGTAGGGCGACCGGGGGTTTCGGAAGACTGATTTTTATCCTTATCTTGGTCGGAACTACCTTGGTCGGGTACAGTGTCCTCCTTGTAAAATTTGCGGAGGTCAGTCTTGAATTTACCAATGTCGGTAACCTTGCCTTGGCTATTTTGATTAATCGAGATCTTGGTAAGCCTATGGTGGATCTCGCCGGAACGTACCCGGGGGAGGGTTGTCTTATTGCCGGGGGCACTGACGGATGCGGCACCTTCGTCCTTGACATACCCCCTGCGTACCCATCCTGTGATGGAAAATCCGCCTTCGCCGTTGATCTCGTCTACGGCCAACATTATATTTTCGTACACGGAATTCATCAAATCATGATCACCATGGACTATGGCTTGTGTAATACCGAGGGGGACTCCGTCGACCAAAAAGTTGTTGGTGAATGAGCGGCTGGTGAAGTTGCGCACCCACATGGTTTTGTCTTCATGTGATAATCCTTCATCGGATTCTCCTGGGAAGACGGGCATGATCTTCATATCAAACAGAAGCGACAAGTTACCAAGTCGACTGATACTTGTGACGCATGAACAACTTTCCAAGGGACGACCATCCTTGTACAAACCGATGCAGTCGCACATTTTGCCATTGCAGCAAAGATCAACGAAACAGATGCTGAAAATGGATAACAGAGCTCGAGGATAGTGGAAAGCATGCAACCTGTCCGACCCCTCGACTGTCGGAACCATCAACATGGGCGGCAAAGGTTCCTTCTTGATAAGGTGAAAACTGTTCGGAACGTCCAATAAGGGCAAGGTAACTTGGCCTCCCATCCAACTCTCGATGTATGAGGGATTCTCGATACACACAATAGCACCGGGCGCAAAGCCTCCAGTGTCTCGGGCCTGAGATAGTGCGACAAACCCTCAAGTTAGTGAAAATACAAATTCGCCCCTGAAAAGTCTCGGCCCCGCCGGCGAACAACAACAATCGAACAACAGAATGTGCTTACGCTGAGATGCTGATCAAACAACCTTCCGTTGCGGGAGCTTCCCATAAGAATGCAGCATATGTTGAGACCGGGAGGAGAATTCAAACAGCGCAACACAATCATTCGATCATAGGAGACGTTGGATAGCTTGGTATTTGTGCGACTATAGAAGAACTGGTTCCCCTTTTGATCATTGGTAGGAGCTTTCTTGTAGTACAATACTTCGAATATGATGATTTTTCCCATCGTACTAGAGCCCTGTTTTGGATCACCTTCCAGTTCAGCCAAGGACACAAACTCCGTCCTCTCCCCGAATTGAAACCTTGCTTTCTCCAATTCAAGTTCGTGCGGGGTGACTAAGCTCGATATCTTGAATGCACTCATGATTGAATCTGTTATGTAACAAGCTAGAAAACAGGCCGAGCAGAAAGTGAGTGGATTGAAATGGCGCACAAGGTTTGCCAAGACTTATTCTGATCCCCTGCAAACATTATACTTCCTACGTGCTGAAAACCATCCTTTGTGCATTGCAAAAACATTCGCAGCTCAAGAACTATGAATCTGGTAGATCTCGATGCTTATTCCTTTTTATGGCACCCTCTGTCCGGATTGCATATGGGCACCTACCTGCTTTGATGCCTTTGGCATCCTCGCCGCCTGTGGGCAATGAAACATAATGTCAGACAAAACCAAGGTGCCTGTGCCTCAATAGTCAAGGATTATCACCCATGAGATTAATGTGTCTCACAAGATTGACAGGAGACAGTTGCAATCTTTCAACGATCGAGAGAGTTCCAATCGTTTGAGAACCCTTGGTGCAAACATGATCGAAACAGATTGATATGAAAACTTTTGGGGTAAAGTGTATGCAAGGATGAGAACTCAGTTTTGTAGCTCACAACTCGAGTGCTTACAACCTCATTTTTTCCCTTTCATCAAAGCAATTCATCACCATGGCTTCCTCCTCCAAGGACGACAAGAACAACAACAGTAACAAGAGAACCAAGACCGATAAGCTCATCGACGACGAGGCCCTCAAGCTAGTCGTGAACCGTCATGTCTTAGAACGACGAAGCGTTACTTTATCGGAATCACTCGCCAACATCAACCTGGAACAGATTCGGCTCTTATCCAACGGATCCAACCCAGGCAATCAGCCTGTGGCTGTATTCGACCTCGGAGGATACACAAGCGAGAACGATCCCATCCTCCACGACGACAATGGCCCACATTGGGTAAAGTCGTTTGCTGAAGCATGCTCCGAAAGGGAGAAGACCCTCTTTCCCTTCCTGAAGTTCCTCAAGGATAATCGCCTTCTCGACATGAACGAGATGGTCAAGTTCGTTGGCTGGCTCCAAGGCACCCAAAACACCATGCTTCGCTCCACCTCTGCCACCGAGGTCCCCACCGGCACAGTCGTTCGTGCCGTTGGCCGGGGCACAAACCAACATGACGACACCGAGATCCAGAGCTATTGCAGCGATTACAGTGGAGGTCACCTTTACGGCACCCACAACAACGACGCCGTCGCGTTTACATACACCGGAACGCCCACTCTCGGCCACAATCCCTTCAAAACGGTCAAGCGTGTTACACCAGGAAGCAGCAACAACAACTGCCCTTTCCGTTCTCTGATCCCCATGAAGCCCCGCCAAGCAACGATGGTCGCCCTCAAAGATCCACCTCCCGTCCAGCTTTTTGTCCCGTCCCCAAAGAGGGACAGCAAAGACATGAAGCCGTTGGACGTCCCTTCCAGCAGTGACGTGCATACCCTGTCCCCACGCCCTCCTTCGAACAGGTTCTTCAAAGGCACAACCAAGACCGAAGACAAACCTCTGTGCCGTGGCGACATCAAAGAGAAAAAGGACCTAGCACTCGAAGGTGGTTCGCCAAAATCGCCATCGTCGTCGTCCTACTCGTACTCGTCTGGCTCGTCTGGCTTCCCTCCTGCCATGTTCTCGTCGATCAAGCAGGGCAAGGTATCGAATGCCAAAAGAGACGAGCACAAGGATGACAACTCTTCCGCTGCCTCTTCGAAGGACTCGGACATGGACGGTGTTACATATACAGATCCCATCACAGGCAGCACCCAGAAAAGCAGCTATGCAAAGGACGGCAAGGCGAAGAACTCCTCGGGCCTCCACAAGCAACCCCCCAAGTCGCGCTCCACCTACTCCGCCAAGAAGTCAGAATCCGCCGGCCAAGAAGGTGTCGATTCATTGGCCGGCACGAACTCGTACACCGAGGATAGCTTCCTTGTCAAGGATAAGAAATCCGATAACTCCGACGACAGCTACAAACCTAATTCCGAAGAGGAGAGTTCCGAATCGTCCTCTGAATCCAAAACGATTGATTCTCGCAAGGAGAGTTTCACCGAGCGCTTCCAGGACGACTACGGTACCGAGGAATACAATACCAGCGACCTCGACGGATCGGACAGCCGCAATAACAACAGCGGCGACCAAAACATGAAAGAAGATCCAGACAACAAGAAGCAGGCTTCGATCAAGCGCTACCTCAAGAAGAACTAATGTCCTTGCTCTCAGCAAGAGAATGACGTGCTCCAATTTGGACAATTACCGAGCACTTGTATTGTATGAATTGTATGAATTGTTTGCTATGATTGATTGTATGCGAAGTGAAGTACCGGCACACCAACACTGTGACGGAGAAAAGAACTGTAGGGTAAAGACGTTAGTAATTGTTATGCAGCCAACAAATTAACGATTTAGCGGTCGGCTTAGGGACGGCAATGAGAACTGTAGGGTAAAGATATTAATTGTTATGCAGCCAACAGATTTATAACTTGGTCTACGACACATGGACATAAGAAGAAGCCCACTCCCAGTATCAGTACTCATTTACTAAAAAGTTACAACATTATCGTAATGAATCCCCGCACTCCCCGTCCTCTCCCCGACCCCCACCAACTAATGCATCAAATTTTACGAGGAGAAGACCCAACACTCTGCTTCTTCGAAATTGCTTCCTCCATTTTTCCATCCACAATTAGGTCACGAAGAATCTTGTACTGATCCAGGTTCAGGCTAATACCCTTCCTCCCCGGTAGGTACACGCCGTCCCTGTCGTAATACTATTACAACATAAATCGTAATCAATGGTTCACATCGCATATGCCGAACAACGAATGTGCACATTACTAACCTCTCGAATATCAACGAGCACGGCCGAATGCCAAGATTTGATAGTCACGCGCTTCTTTGTCGACAGATCGAAATAGATGTCGCCATCTCGGTTGGCCTTTGCGTCATGATGCACGTCGCCATCACCATCAAACTTTCCTTCCTCGCCTCCGCCGTTCGCTTTTCCCTGCTCGTGCGCATCATTGGATGGAGAAGCGTCGGCGTTGCCATCCAACTTAATTCTCTTCGGGTCCTGATCCTCCTCGCTCATAATTCGATGTGACCTGTATAGCAAAATAAATAATGGCGTATTGGATAGATATTGTGTTTTGTAGGAGGATGGTTATGGTTCGTCTCTGCATGCACCAAACACTTCTATCTCAAACAATTCATTGCACTGCACTCAATCGTATCAAAGACATGAGAATATTGCAATGGAAGCCTTCCACAGATCGTGCCGCGACTTCTCTGCATGCATCAACAGTTCTGTCTCAAACCATTGCACTCAATCTTATCAGCGACATAAGTAGATTGCATGCAGGGAGAAGAGGATCGTGTGTGCGCTGTGTACCCTGTACAAAAGAAATGCGAATAAAGTGTTAAATGACCCTGACTATATCAGTACCGATTGAACTGTTAACACGATAGGTGATGCTGAGGAGATGGAAGGTGAAAAATTGCTGGCACCAGACAACTTTTGCCACTTCATTATTGCTGGATGAAGGCACCTCGCTGTCGCATAAAGACATCCTTCGATTGAGTGCAACATTAACAAGTCTTGCCCAGAGCAAAATATCGCCAAGATGACCAGAAAGAAGGCAAAGAGATCCAGGCGCAAGAAAGGACCGAACAAGAGGAAGAATCAACCAAACAACGGCACGGCCGCTGACGCGATGGCCGATGTCATCACCACGAAGTCTGCGCCTATTATTCACCACTATTCCGGTCCTTTAAAGGCCTCGTCTCAGGCATCCTACATATCATTAAGCAGGGTTAATTGGATAAATAACATGGCGGTATCGTTGGCCGAAGGTGGAACAAAAAATCGATACATCATAATGAACGAATTATATGCAAAAGACATCAACATTCAGGACCTTCAATGTCATGGATCGTTCACCGATCAACTTACCACTTACAGAATGACACTTCCTTCCAACGAATTGTGTACAAAAGACTTCGAATATCTATGTCCCCACGTAATGAATCTTTCGTACAAAGCACTACCTGTTCCAAAGTCGTATGAACCTTTATCGCCATCGAAGAAAGACCAAGAAAAAAAACCTTCAACCTTTACCACTCACGTGCAATACAAGCAAACATTGTTGGAGGTTTGCAGCGAGTTGCCTCATGAGTTATTGAATTTGATAGTACTTGATATGATTGGATACTGTGCTTTGGATGAGAGCATATATCCAAAGAAAGAATGATCCGATTGAAGTTGCAAATCTTAGTACAGACAAACTGTTTATGTTGTGTAACACAACTTTACCAGTACCTATTCCTAGTGCTTATTAACCCAAAATATGTCGCAACTACCTTGTGCCTGAAAACAACGTGCCAGCAACGATCCATCCATCGATAATTTCTTCTCCTGACATTGCACAGCTCGCCCAATCAAGTTCGCTCATTGCTTATGTGATTGTTCACAGAATAGCTTTTCGACCTTTCAAACCGCTTCTGGCTTCTTGTGAAGCCCAGTTGCTTCTGATATACATGTTTCGTTTCTAGTCGTTCACAGATCTCTTCGGTTACTCTCGTTCACCGCGATATTCTAGAGTAGTTCCACTAAGTTTGCCGTCTAATAACTGTTGCTCATCTCTCTCTAGACGAGCCGGTCGGAACGAGAACCCCTTTATTTCCCTTTTGCAGAGTTCTCATCGAAAAAGAATTGTGTCGAGTAAGCCGTAAGCGCTCCTCCCGATCGACAGTAGTGGCGGCCGCCTCGGACCAAATTAATAGCACAACCAGTTCATCGGTCTTGTTTCCTGCAATTCCATTTAATTTCTGCGGGAGGAAGAGGCTGACTCACATCTACCGCACTGACATATGAAACAGAAATAGAATGGCGAATCATCGCTCACGGAA
>Ga0316197_10001242_pt1 | contig 18326 bp, 15 predicted proteins | sample OudBiesiAoxic_MG_FD_204939 | JGI IMG/M metagenome (GOLD analysis project Ga0316197, IMG submission 204939) | Coastal sediment microbial communities from Oude Bieten Haven, Netherlands - site A oxic | ecosystem: Environmental > Aquatic > Marine > Coastal > Sediment | place: Netherlands... | reverse complement strand
ACCAACGCCGGCAGGATGTCGCCGATCTGGCCGAGCAGCAGCCAGTCGGCGTAGCGGTCCATCGCCGTCTCGTCGCCGTTGACGATGATCACCGGGGCGCCCGCCGCCTTGGCGCGGGGCACGCAGTTCGCAGCGGGGAACACGCTGAGCGTCGAGCCGACGGCGAGCATGACGTCGCACTCCTCGCTGACGCGCAGCGCCCGGTCGATCACCTCGGGCACGAGCGCCTGGCCGAAGCTGATCGTGTCGCTCTTCAGGATTCCCCCGCACACCAGACAGGGCGGGTCGACCTCGCCCGACCGCACGCGGTCGAGCGACTCGGCCATCGGGCGGCGGTCTTCGCACTCCCAACACCGCGTGAACCACACCGTGCCGTGGACCTCGATGACCCGGTCGGGGTCGTTCCCGGCCTTCTGGTGCAGCCCGTCGATGTTCTGGGTGATCAGGCCATGAAGTCGTCCGCGTCGTTCCAGCTCGACGATCGACGCGTGGCCGTGGTTCGGCTCGGCGGTCCAGGCCGGCGTGTGCAGCCGGTTCTGCCATGCGGCCGCTCGCACCTCGGGGTCGCGGAGGTAGTACTCGATGTTCGACGCCTTCTCCGCCGCCGGGTTCTTCGTCCAGAGCCCGTTCGGACCCCGGAAGTCGGGGATCCCGGAGTCGGTCGATATCCCGGCGCCGGTCAACACGACGATCCGCTCGGCAGCCGCGACGGTCTCCCGGGCGGCTGCGATCAGGTCGACGGACACGCCCGCCACTCTGGTGCGCTCGCGGTCCGCCGGGCAACTCGCAGCGATGTCACGTGAGCGCAGCGAGCGCGGCGGTGAAGACCTCGGTGTGCCGGTCCACGTCGGCGGCGGTGTGCGACGGTGACAGCAGCGCCATGTTGTGGAACGGCGTCATCAGGACTCCTCGATTGAGGGCCCACAGGTGCATGAACGCGTCGAGATCCTCGTCGACGGCGGCGGCGGCATCAGCCCCGTTCGTCGGCAGCGGGCAGAACCAGTACTCCGCCCGACAGCCGAGCTGCTGGACCGACCACGGCACCTCGAACCGTTCGATGGCGCCCGCGACGCCCTCGGCCCAACGGCTGGCGAGCGGGATCATCCGCTCGTAGTCGGCATCGAGCAGCGTCGTCGACAGCGTGGCTCTGACCGCGGCGGTCGCCATGGCGCTGCCGGCGAGCGTGCCACCCACGCCGCTGACGTCGGCGTCGTGACCGCGCAACACGGGATCGAGTGCCACGGCGAGCTCCTCGGTGACGCCGTACGCCGCCACCGGGAACCCGCCACCGATCGGCTTGCCGATCACCACGATGTCGGGATCGAGACCCCATGCCCGCGTGCACCCGCCGGGCCCCGCCGAGATCGTGTGGGTCTCGTCGATGATCAGCAGCACGCCGTGGCGTCTCGTGATCTCGCGCACCCCGGCGTGGTAGCCGGGCTCCGGCAGCACGATCCCGATGTTCGTGAGCGCAGGCTCCATGAGCAGCGCCGCGACGTCGCCGTGGGCGAGTGCGGCATCGAGCGCGTGGAGGTCGTTGAACGGCACCACATGCGTGGTCAGCGCAGGATCGACCTGCGGACCGATGGACCCGGGGCGGCTGATGACGTGGCCGTGATCATCGAGGATCGCGAGCGTCTCGTCGACCGAGCCGTGGTAGCACCAGTCGATGACGGCGATCTTCGGGCGTCCGCTGAGATGCCGGGCGAAGCGCAACACGAACCGGTTGGCGTCGGTCGCCGACGTCGTCAGCTGCCACTTGGACATCCCGAAGCGCCGGTGCAGTTCCCCAGCGACCAACGCCGCGTCCTCGCTCGGGAGCATCGTCGTCGATCGACCGACCGCCTCCGCCAGACCATCGCCGCCGTGCCCGGTCATCGCGCCGGTGTCACCGAGACAGAAGTCGACGTACTCGATCCCGTCGACGTCGACGAAGCGAGCGCCGTCGGCATGTGCGACGTGCACCGGGAACGCGCCGGGCCATCGCGTCATCCACGGCATCGGCACACCGGCGAGCAGGTGCCGGCGACCGGATTCGGCCAGCCCTGCGGACCGAGGATGGGACTCGACGAAGTGCCGCCGTTCGTCGTCCATCAGCACAGCGAGGGCGTCCCGGTCGATCTCTCCTCGAGGAACCACGAGGCGACGGTAGCCTCGATTCGATGTCCGCACAGGTGTTGAGCGAAGCCGCGCGTCGTCGCACGTTCGCGATCATCAGCCACCCCGACGCGGGCAAGACCACGCTCACCGAGAAGTTCCTGCTCTACGCCGGCGCGATCACCTCCGGCGGTGCCGTCAAGGCCCACGAGGGCCGACGCGCTGCGACGTCCGACTGGATGGACATGGAGCAGAAGCGCGGCATCTCCATCACGTCGACCGCGCTCAACTTCCCGTACCGTGACCACGAACTCAACCTGCTCGACACCCCCGGCCACCGCGACTTCTCCGAGGACACCTACCGCGTACTGTCCGCCGTCGACGCCGTCGTGATGGTGCTCGACTCGGCCAAGGGCATCGAACCCCAGACGCTCAAGCTCTTCGAGGTCTGCCGGTCACGCAACCTCCCGGTGATCACGTTCCTCAACAAGCTCGACCGACCCGGCTTGGAGCCACTGGAACTGCTCGACCAGATCGAGGACCAGATCGGACTGCGGCCCACGCCCGCCACCTGGCCGGTCGGTTCGTTCGGCGACCTGCGCGGCGTGATCGACCGTCGTACCGACGTCTTCACCCGCTTCACGCGCACCGCCCGCGGCAGCCAGATCGCCCCGGAGGAGGATGTGCCCGCCGAGCGGGCCGCCGCCGAGGAAGGTGCCGCGTGGAGCAAGAGCACCGAGGAGACCGAGCTGCTCAGCGCCATGGAGGCCGACGTCGACCTGCCGTCGTTCCTCGCCGGCGAGTCGACCCCGGTGTTCGCCGGCTCGGCGCTCACCAACTTCGGGGTACGTCACCTGCTCGACGCGATCGTCGACCTCGCACCGGCGCCGACGCCCCGCCTCGACGTCGACGACAAGCCGCGCCACCTCGACGAGCCGTGCTCGGCATTCGTGTTCAAGGTGCAGGCCAACATGGACCGCAACCACCGTGACCGCATCGCCTTCGCCCGCATCTGCTCGGGCCGTTTCGACCGGGGGATGGTGATGACATGTGCCCGCACGGGCAAGCCGTTCGCCACGAAGTACGCGTCGACCGTGTTCGGCGCCGAGCGCACGACGGTCGACGAGGCATTCCCCGGCGACGTCGTCGGCCTCGTGAACGCGACCGGACTGAACATCGGCGACTCGCTGTACGACGAGGTCGGGCCACCGGTGCGGTTCCCCGCCATCCCGGCGTTCGCCCCCGAGGTGTTCGCAACGGCCCGACCGGTCGACACCGGCAAGACCAAGCAGTTCCGCAAGGGCCTCGACCAGCTCAACGAAGAGGGCGTCGTCCAGGTGCTCAAGGATCCCGACTGGGGCGACGCGTCGCCGGTGCTCGCAGCGGTCGGCCAGCTCCAGTTCGACGTGTTCGCGAACCGCCTCGACATCGAGTTCAACGCCCCGATCGAGCTGTTGTCGGCGCCGTACCAGGCAATCCGACTGACCGACAAGGCGTCCGCCGACGCGCTACGCGAGAAGCCCGGCGTGCGGATCCTCGCCCGCTTCGACGGTCACCTCGTTGCACTGTTCGAGAACAAGTACGCGCTCGCCCGCATCGAACAGAACGAGCCCGAGCTCACCCTCGACCACATCATCGCCGGCTGAACCGGACGGGGGTATGGTCGCCCCATGCGCTCACGATCGTTGGCCCTGCTCATCGCGACCACAGCCACGCTGATGCTCGGCTGTGGCGAGGACAGCCCGGCCAGCGACCTGCGACCCGGTGGCACCGGTGCCCCGGTCGTCAGCGAGGCACCCGATGACGGCAACGATGAGACCGCGGCACCGGAACCAGATGTCACGTCCGCTCCCGAACCCGACCAGCCGGCCCCCGGACCGGCCGAGACCGCGGCTCCGAGTCCGACCGACCCCGTCGACGACGACTCGTCGCTCGCGCCGATCCTGCTCGGCATCGGGCTGCTCGTGCTCGCTGCCGTGATCGTCGGCGCAGTGGTGAGCCGCCGGTCGGCGCCCGACGAGCGCGGAGCAACGTCGCCATCACCGGCCCCGTCGCCACAGACGGCGCTGTTGACCAATGCCCAGTGGATCCACGATCACCTCACCCTGGAGCTCCTCGCCGTGCCGCCGGCCGATGCACTGCAGCGCTGGACGAACGAGCGTCGACGCCTCGACGACGTCGCGATCGGCGCCCAGCAACAGTTCGCGAACGGTGGCGGTGATGCCTGGGCGAGCCTCAGCCAGACCATGACGGCGCTCGCCAATGCGCTGGACACCAACCTGCGTCTGCGCGCCCAGGTGCCACCGGACCAGGCGTTGATCCAGGAGTCGACGGCGGTCGTCAATCGTCAGCGGGTGATCCTGATCCAGCTGGTCGCAGCACTCTGGCCCACCGCCACCCCCTCTCCCACCCAGCGGTGAGCCCTGGCGCGCACAGGTCGCGCCGAAACTCACCGCACGCTGGGTCTCTCACGCAGCGGTGAGCCCGGGCGCGCACAGGTGGCGCCGAGACTCACCGCTGGGTGGGCGGGGAGGCGTTCCCTCCGGCCGTCGGCGCGACCCACTGGGGCGGTGACCGACTCCTCCCGTTCGCCACGTCGAGGGAGATCTCATGTCCGACACCCCATCATCCGCCGGCCCCGTTCCGCCCGGATCCACCCCGCCCGCCGATGCCGCTGCGGCGCCGGCGTACATCACGGTCGTGCCATGGGTCGATCCCGTCGTCGACGACACCGGCGTCGATCCGAGGTCGCGCTATGTCGAGATGTTCTGGCTCGGCGTGCTCGGCCCGACAGCGACCTGGCTGCTCCGGCGACTCGTTGCCGGGCTCGACCGGGAACCCGACGGTTACGACCTCGACCTGCACTCGACCGCTCGGGCGATGGGCCTCAGCTACAACGCCGCGCGGTCGTCGCCGTTCAGCAAGGCGCTGCAGCGGTGCGTCATGTTCGGCCTCGCGCACCCGGTCGACCACGGCCTCGCCGTCCGCCGGCGGATCCCGCAGGTCACCCTGCGCCACCTGCAGCGAATGCCCGAACCGCTGCAGGCGGCCCACCACGAGTGGCAACGCTCGACGATCGACATCGACGAACTCACCCGGGCACACCGATTGGCGACCACGATGCTCGACCTCGGTGAGGACTCGACGGTGATCGAACACCACCTGGTCGCGCTCGGCGTGTCCGACGCCGTCGCCGCGGAGGTCGCCGACAACGCGTATCGACTCAGCCAGGCAAGCTGAAGTTGCAGGCGAGATCGATCAGCAGGCGCGTACCGAATCCCGTTGCCCCCTTGGAGTAGATGCCCTCGTCGCCGTCGACCTTCATCGGCCCGGCGATGTCGAGGTGCGCCCACGGAACGTCGCCCGTGAACTCGCTCAGGAAGATCGACGCCGTGATCGTGCCGCCGTAGGGCCCGCCGATGTTCCTCATGTCGGCCACGACCGAGTCGAGCAGCTTGCGATAGCGGTCCTTCTCCAACGGCAGCTGCCACACCGGTTCGTCGATGTCGGCCGACCGCTGCTTCAGCTGGTCGACGAGCGCCTGATCGGTGCCGAGCAGGCCGGCGATGTCGGGCCCCAGCGCACCCATGACCGCACCGGTGAGCGTGGCGATGTCGACGATGGCGTCGGGCTCCTCCTCGACGGCGAGCGACAGCCCGTCGGCGAGCACGAGCCGACCCTCGGCGTCGGTGTTGTGGATCTCGACGGTCTTGCCGTTGCGCATGGTCAGCACGTCGCCGAGCTTCAACGCGCTCCCCGACGGCATGTTGTCGGTGCACATCAACCAGGCGGTCACCTTGGTCCTGCACTTGAGCGCCTTGAGTGCCGACATCGTCGACAGCACGGCCGCGGCACCGGACATGTCCATCTTCATCACCTGGTGGAAGGCATCGCTCGGCTTGAGCGAGATGCCGCCAGAGTCGTACATGATCCCCTTGCCGACGAGCGCGAGGTGGCCGGTCGGGTTCTTCGGCGACCAGGTCAGCTTCACCATCCGTGGTGGTTCGGTCGAACCCCGGTTGACCCCGAGGACGCCGCCGCATCCCATCTGCTCCAGTTCGTCCTTGTTGAAGACCTCGACGTGGAGCCCGCTGGCCGACCCGATGTCGACGGCCTTGGCAGCGATGTCCTTCGCGTTGAGGTAGGTCGGCGGCGTGTTCGCCAGCTCGCGGGCGAACGCTGCGGCCGCGGCGACGACCGCGCCCCGCTCGGCGCCCTGGTCGACGCCCTTCTGGCGCTTCTCGCCCACCATCAGGGTGAGCGATTCCAGCTTCGAGCCGACGCTCTCGTCGTTCTTCAGCCCGACGTAGCGGTACGAGGCGAGCAGAACCCCCTCGGCCACGGCCTGACCCGCAGCCTTTGCGTCGACGCCGTCGACGTCGGCGAGATTCGTGGCCAGGTGCGCATGCTTCGACGCCGCCCGGGCGAACGCCGCGGCAGCCGACCGCAGCCCGTTGGCGTCGATCGAACCGGGGTCGCCGACGCCGACCGCGACGGCGAGCCCGTCCCCGGAGGGCACGGCGAGGACCTGGCCCGGCTTGCCGGAGAACCCGTTCGCCTCGAGCGCGCTGCGACTCAGGCCGAGCGATCGGGCGACAGCACCCTTCGTGGCGACGGCGTACCCGACGGCGGTTGCCGCCCGGGGCACCGACCGAGCGGTGCTGACGTCGACGGCGGACAGTGTGGCGCTGGCATCGGTCATGGTCGCACATTCTTGCCGACGAGCGCTCCGGCCACACCAACGACACCGCGCGCGGAATCGGGCACCGTCGTGAGCCGTTCACGACCCCACCAGGACATCGTCCCGACACCTCATCGCCACGGTGCGTTCACGACGCTTGTTCGACCCCGTCGTTCCACCTCTGTTACCGTCCCATGGACCTGCTGTCCGGCCCCGCGCCGGCGCAGGCCATCAACGACACTCCGAGGAGGAGATCACATGATCAACAGGGGGAAAGCTTCCACCTGGAAGCGAACTGCAGCGGCCGTCATGGCGCTGGGACTCATCGCCGGAGCGTGTTCGTCCGACAGCGACGACGACGGCGGCGCCGAAAGCACCGACGCCGAGACCGAGAGCACCGAGGCCGAGACCGAGACGACGGAGAGTGACGACGGTGACGACGGCGAGGAACCGACGGACACCGTCGAGGTCGTGCAGTCCGACGGCAGCATCCTGGCCGCCGTCCAGGAGCGCGGCACGCTGATCTGTGGTGGCAACGACACGCTGCCGGGCTTCGGCATCATCGACGATGCCGGTGAGTACTCCGGCTTCGACATCGACTACTGCCGAGTGGTCGCCGCCGGCGTGCTCGGCGACGCCGACGCCGTCGAGTACGTGCCGCTCACCGCGGAGGCCCGCTTCACGGCGCTGCAGTCCGGCGAGATCGACGTGCTGATCCGCAACACGACATGGACCGCCACGCGTGACGGCACCGAAGGCGCGAACTTCCTGTTCACGACCTTCTACGACGGCCAAGGCATGATGGTTCCCGCGTCGACGGGCTTCCTCGAGCTCGAGGACCTGGCCGATGCCAGCATCTGCGTGCTGTCGGGCACGACCACCGAGTTGAACCTCACCTCGGTGTTCAACGCCCGCGGCATCCCGTTCACCCCGGTGGTGTTCGAGGACAACACGCAGCTGCGCCCCGCCTACGAGCAGGGCCAGTGCGAAGCGTGGACGTCGGATGCCTCGCAGCTCGCGGCGTTCAAGTCCTCGATCGAGGGCGAGGGCGGCGAGGAGCAGTTCATCATGGCCGAGGTCATCTCCAAGGAGCCGCTCGGCCCCGTCGTCCCCGACGGCGACACCGAGTGGGCGCAGGCGGTCGAGTGGGCAGTCATGGCCACCGTCCAGGCCTGGGAGTTCGACCTGACCTCGGAGAACATCGGCAGCTACTCCGGTGACGACCCGAACATCCTCCGCTTCGTCGGAGCCGACGACTTCGATGCGGGCCTCGGCCTGGCACCCGATTTCGCCGTCCAGGTCGTCGAACAGGTCGGCAACTACGAGGAGATCTACGACCGGCACATCGTGCCGATCGGTCTCAGCCTCGCAGGTTCACCGAACGCGCTGTGGACCGAGGGCGGCCTCATGTACGTGCCGCCGTACCGCTGACACCCACGTCGATCGTCACCGATCGACCCGAACACCCGTGACCTCGAGCGGGGCCCGGCCCACCGGCCGGGCCCCGCTCCGGGCTCGTCCTGACCACACTTCTCTGGGGGCTTGACTCTGTGGCGGAAACCATGACGGCGACGAGCGCCGCATCATCGACCCGACCGCCGTTCTGGCGTGACATCCGGGTCCTGCGCATCGTCGCCCAGATCGCCGCCGTCGTCATCGCATTCGTCACGGCGCGGTGGCTCCTCGGCAACCTGACGACCAACCTCGACGAACAGGGCATCCCCACCGGCTGGGACTTCCTCGACAATCCCGCCGGATTCGCGATCCGCGACTCACCGTTCGATCCGACCAGCCCGGTCCGCCACCTCATCTGGGTCGGCATCCGCAACACCGCCGCCATCTCCATCGTCGGCATCGTGCTCGCGCTCTTCATCGGCACCTTCGTCGGCATCGGCCGGCTCTCGACCAACTGGCTCGTGCGCAAGCTCGCGACGCTCTACGTCGAGACATTCCGCAACATCCCGGTGCTGGTCATCATCATCTTCGTCGGCTTCGCCCTCTTCACGTTCGGGCCCCTCCCCCAGTTCAATCCGGCCAACCCCCCACAGCTCGTCCAGATCCCGGGCACCGACACCAACCTGATGATCCTCTCGAGCAGCCGCCTCGGGTTCCCGTCGTTCCAGAACAACGACAACGGCGGGACGTTCTGGATCATCATGGCGATCGCGCTGCTCGCCGCCATCGCCGTCTGGGTCTGGCGGACCAGGTACAACGAGCGCACCGGTGAGGCCCACCACCGGGTGCTCTGGTCGTTCGGCACGCTGTTCATCGTCGGCGTCACCGCCTACATCGGCCTGAGCGGGCCCATCTCGATCTCGTGGCCGGTCGTGTCCGAGAGCGGTCGGGTCATCGTCGGCGGCATCGCCACCAACGACGGCTACATCGCGATCACCCTCGCACTCGGCATCTACACCGCCAGCCACATCGCCGAGATCATCCGCGGCTCGATCCTCGCCGTGCCCAAGGGGCAGAACGAAGCGGCCAACGCCCTCGCCCTGTCCGGTTTCCAGCGCTACCGGTTCGTCGTGCTCCCCCAGGCGGCGCGGATCGCCCTGCCGCCGATCATCAACCAGTTCCTCAACCTGGTGAAGAACTCGTCGCTGGCCACCGCGGTCGCATTCCCCGAGATCACCTCGGTGGTCCGCACGGCCATCGGCAACGGCAACCCGGCCCCACAGATGATCCTCATCCTCATGGGCTGCTACCTGGCGTTCTCGCTGTTCATCTCACTGATCATGAACATCGTGAACCGCCGACTGCAGATCGAGGGGAGGTCGTGACGTGAGCATCGACTGGGGCTACACCGTGCCGCCCGACCAGGGCGAGGGCAACATCGCCCATGCGCTCGCCGAGGCAAACGCGCCCCGGCACGGCGACCGGACGCCGAAGGAGTGGATCCGGGCCAACCTGTTCAACACCTGGTACAACACGATCATCACCTTCGTGTTCGGCGCCGTCGCGCTGATCGGGGGCTACTACGTCCTGCGCTTCCTCTTCGTCACGGCCCAGTGGGAGGCGGTCAGCGACAACCTCGAACTGTTCATGCTCGGGACCTACCCCCGGTCGGAGCGCACGCGCATCGTCGTGCAGATGCTGATGATGAGCGGATCGGTGGGCCTGTTGGTCGGCTACGCCCGCGCCAGGGCCCGACGGCTCGCCGACGAGGCGGGCATCGACCTGATCCCGGTCACCCCGCGGGAGGCGATCGCCACCTACGGCGCCGTTGCCGTCTTCGTCGGCGCGAGCCTGGCGATCGGCGCCCGCACCATTGGGCCCTACATGCTGGTGGTCGGGTGCGTCGCCGCCGGCGTCGCCGGGTTCATGGCCACTCGCCCGCTCCCGAATCCGTTCGCCAAGCTGATCCTGTTCACGCCGTTCGCTATCGCCGCCGGCACCCTCACGCTCGTCTCCGACCTCAACAACGGCGCCGCCTACCTGATCGCTGCCGGTGCCACTGCGATGCTGGTGCTCGTCCACGTCGTCCGCACGCTCCCGCTGATCCTCTCGGCCGGGCTGGTGACGGGTGTCGTCGGATTCCAAGCGCTGAGCGGTACCGGCGGGATCGGCTGGTTGTTCCTCGCCGCAGCGCTGGTCCCCGTGGCATTCGACGTGCTGGGTCGGGTGCAGGACAACCTGCCCCCGGCCGTCGGGTGGATCGGTGTCGCGCTCGTCACCGTCGCGCTCGTGCGTCGGGTGATCGTCGACGGCATCGGGTTCGCGACCGCCGTCGTGTTCGTCCTCGTGGCGGTTGCAGTGGTCGCGATGCTGCGATCGAACCCCGGTCCCGCTCTGCGGATCGGCGTGTTCGTCGTGCTCTCGTTCGCGATGTGGCTCGTCACCGGTGCCGTCGACCTCGAGGGGATCGACTGGAAGGACTGGAGCGGCCTGCACCTGAACATCGTCGTGGCGGGCGCCTCGATCGTCCTCGCGTTCCCGGTCGGGCTCCTCCTGGCCCTGGCACGGCGTTCGAGTCTGCCGGTCCTGCGATACATGTCGACGGCCTACATCGAGATCATCCGCGGCGTGCCCTTGATCTCGCTGTTGCTGATGGGCCAGTTCTTCATCGGCTTCTTCCTCAACAGCGACGACCCGCTGTCGAACATCACCCGGGCGACCACCGCGATCACGATGTTCTCGGCGGCCTACATCGCCGAGATCGTCCGCGGCGGCCTGCAATCGGTGGGCGACGGCCAGACCGAGGCCGGTCAGGCCCTCGGCCTCAGCCCGGCCGCGATCACCCGGCTGCTCATCTTGCCGCAGGCGCTGCGCAATGTCATCCCGGCGATGGTCGGCCAGTTCATCTCGCTGTTCAAGGACACGAGCCTCCTGGCCATCATCGGGATCATCAACTTCCTGAGCGTGCGGGAGATCGTCCACGCCCAGGAGGCGTTCCGCGGCGTCGGAATCGCCGAGACTCTCGTCTACGTGGCGTTCGGGTTCTGGGCGATCTCGTTCACCATGTCGCGTGAGAGCCAACGGCTGGAGCGACGGCTGGGAGTTGGAGTGCGATGACGAACCAGGAGGACACCGCCATGACCGACCAGCCGGACACGAGCACCCCGAACGGGGACGCCACCGACACGGTGTTCGCCGATGCGACCCAGATGATGGGTTCGTCGGGCGAGGTGATGATCGACCTCGAGGGTGTCGACAAGTTCTTCGGAGACTTCCAGGCCCTGAAGAACATCGACATGAAGGTCGGCAAACAGGAAGTGGTCGTCGTGATCGGGCCGTCCGGCTCCGGCAAGTCGACCCTGATCCGCTGCATCAACCGGCTCGAGGCGCACGACCGCGGCCGCATCACCGTCGACGGCGTGGAATTGTCGGACGACATCCGCAACATCCAGGAGATCCGCCGCGAGACCGGCATGGTCTTCCAGAGCTTCAACCTCTTCCCCCACCTGACCGTGTTGGAGAACGTCACGCTCGCCCCCCGCCAGGTCCGACGCGAACCCAAGGCGCGGGCCGAAGCCGTCGCGATGGACCTGCTCGAGCGGGTCAAGATCCCCGAACAGGCCCGCAAGTTCCCGGGCCAGCTGTCGGGTGGGCAGCAACAACGCGTGGCGATCGCGCGGTCGTTGGCCATGAACCCGAAGGTCATCCTGTTCGACGAGCCCACCTCGGCACTCGATCCGGAGATGATCAAGGAAGTCCTCGACACGATGAAGGAACTCGCAGCGTCGGGCATGACGATGATCGTCGTCACCCACGAGATGGGCTTCGCCCGCGAGGTCGCCGACCGGGTGGTCTTCATGTCCGACGGTCAGATCGTCGAGGTCGGCACGCCGGAACACTTCTTCGAGAACCCTCGGGAGGAACGCACCAAGCTGTTCCTCTCGCAGATCCTCTGAAACGCCGCCGATCGGGCGGGCACTCGGTCGATCAGGCGAGGTACTCGCAGATCGCGTGCAGGCTCCGCAGCTTCGGGTAGTCCCGTTCCGGGATGTCGCGCCCCGTCGCTTCGGACAGCCGCGTCATCACCGACAGGTGATCCATCGAGTCGAGTTCGAGCTCGCGCCAGAGATCGACGTTCGGATCGAGATCGTCGAGTTCGGGCGCCAGTTCGGGTGCCACCTCGGTGAGCGCGCGGCGCACGAGTGCGTCGAGTTCTTCGGTCATGTCACAACTCCTCGGGATGTTCGAGCAGGTCGGCCATCGCGCGCAGGAACCGGCTCCCGCTCGCTCCGTCGGTGGCACGATGGTCGGCGGCGAGCGTCACCGTCACGATCCGGCGCACGACGACCGATCCGTCGACCGCCCACGGCCGTTCGGTCGGGCGGCCGATCCCGACCAGTGCAACCTCGGGCGGTGAGATCACGCCGTGCACGAGGTCGGCGCCGTGATCGCCGAGATTCGTCACCGTGATCGTCGCCCCCGTCATCCAGCTGGCCTTGAGCGAACCGGTGCGGGCCGCGGTGACGTGCTGTCTCAACTCGGCCATGATCTCCGCGACCGAGCGCCGGTCGGCGTGTTCGACCTTGGGGGTCATCAGCCCACCGCGTCGGAGCGAGACCGCCATTGCCACGTTGACCTCGGTGGCCGGGACGAGACGATCCTCGATCCAGTGACCGTTCAGCTCCGGATGGGTGGCCGCCGCGAGTGCGACCGCGCGCACGAACGCAGCCGCCGGCAAGATGCGTTCGGCGATGGGAGCCGCCTCGTTCCGTTCCGCCAGCCACCGGTCGAGTCGTGTGAGGTCGACGTCGAGTGCGAGGTGGTAGTGCGGGATCTCACGGTTCGATCGCTCCATGCGCGCGGCGATCACGGATCGCATCCGATCGGGTGGTGCCGGTGCCTCACCCGCGACGGTGTCGAGGTCGGCGGCGATCACTGCCCCGTCCGGCCCCGTCCCGACCACGCCGGCGAGGTCGATTCCTCGTTCGCCGGCGAGGTGGCGGGCTCGCGGCGACGATCGCACCCGAGCCGTCGGAGCCGATGCCGGTCGTGCCGGCGTCTCGACGAGCGATGCAGCCGGCGGCGGAGAAGGCGACGCGCCGGTCGGTGAGGTGGGTTCGGGGGGCGACGCCGGCGGAACGGCAGGTTCGTGCTCGGCAGGGCCGCGCCCGGTGAGACGGACGATCGGCGTGCCGACGGGGATCTCCTCCTCGAGGTCGACGAGGAACTCCTCGACGACGCCGTCGTGCCAGATCTCGATGTCGATGTCGGACTTCTCGGTCTCGACCACGGCCATCACGTCGCCGCGCGAGACCGCGTCGCCGACTGCGACCCGCCACTCGACGATGCGTCCGACGTCCATGTCGGCGCCGAGTGACGGCAACGCGTAGTCGAACGTGGCGACGTCGTCGCTCATGTCGGACCACCGGTGTCGGCCACGAGCCGGCCGACCGCGTCGACGATGTCGGCGACCTGGGGAATCGCGGCCTCCTCGAGATGCTTGGCGTACGGGACCGGCACCTCTCGCGCAGCGAGCCGGACGATGGGGGCGTCGAGCGTCCAGAAGCAGCGTTCGGTGATCGACGCCGCGATCTCGCCGTTGAGACCACCGGTTCGCCATCCTTCGTCGAGCACGACCGCCCGGTGCGTCCGTTCCACCGATGCTGCCAGCGTGTCGAGATCGAGGGGGCGCAGCGACCGCAGGTCGACGACCTCGGCGGCGATCGGGGCCGAGCCGGCAGCGAGCTCCTCGGCGGCTCGCATCGCCTTGGGCACCATTCCCGCCGACGCGATGATCGTCACGTCGTCGCCGGGTCGGCGCACCTCGGCTCGATCGAGACTTGCCGGCCCGGCGGCAAGATCGACCGGCCCGGACTCGTTGTACAGCCCGCTGTGTTCGAAGATGATCACGGGATTCGGGTCGGCGAGCGCCGACGGGAGCATCCACCGGGCGTCGTGCGGCGTCGCCGGAGCAACCACCTTCAGCCCGGGCACGTGGGCGTACCACCCCTCCAGACTGTGGGAGTGCTGCGCGGCGAGCTGGCGTCCCGCGCCGGTCGTCATCCGGACGACGAGCGGCACGTTGAACTGTCCGCCGGACATGTGCAGCAGGGTCGCCGCGGTGTTGACGATCTGGTCGAGGGCCAGCAAGCTGAAGTTGACCGTCATCACCTCCACGATCGGTCGCATCCCGCCGAGCGCGGCACCGATCCCGGCGCCGACGAATCCCGACTCCGACAACGGGGTGTTGCGCACCCGATCGCGTCCGAACTCCTCATAGAGGCCCTTGGTGACCGCGTAGGTCCCGCCGTAGTCCGCGACGTCTTCGCCCATGATGAAGACGCGCTCGTCGGTGGCCAGCGCGTCCGCGATCGCGCTGCGCATCGCGTCCCGGTAGGTCATCTCGACCAGGCCGCTGTCGCTGGTCGAACCGTCGGTGATCGTCACGGCGTCACCTCAGTCGGTGCGACGACGTTGGTGTCGAGGTCGTCGACCGGTTCGAGCGGTCCCGCCTCGGCCTCGGCCACCGCTTGTTCGGTCTCGTCACGGGCGGCGTCCCACATCGATGCGACGTCCTCATCGGTCGCGATGCCGGCCTCGACCAGTCGGGCCGAGAACGTCGCGATCGGATCACGCTGCTTCCACATCTCGATCTCCTCGCGTTCTCGGTACAGATCGGGATCGAACATCGAGTGAGCCCGGAAGCGGTACGTCTGGAACTCGATGAACATCGGGCCGCCTCCACTGCGGATCGAGACCAACGCTCGCTGCGTTGCCCGCGTGACCTCGGCGACGTCCATCCCGTCGACGCTCCACGCGGGAATCGCGTAGCTGGCGGCCTTCAGTGCGAGGTCGACCTGGGACTCGCTCGTCCGCAGCGACGTTCCCATCGCGTAGCGGTTGTTCTCGCAGACGAACAGCACCGGGACGTTCCACAGCGCGGCGAGGTTGAGCGCCTCGTGGAACTCGCCCTCGGCAACCGCTCCCTCACCGAAGAAGCACACGGTCACGGGACCGTGCCGGCCGAGCATCTGATCGGCCAGACCGAGCCCCACCGCCAGCGGCAGGTGGCCGCCGACGATCGCGTTGCCCCCGAAGAACCGGGTCGCTTCGTCGAAGAGGTGCATGGAGCCGCCCCGCCCGCCGGACACGCCGGTGGCCTTGCCGAACATCTCGGCCATGATCGATCCCGCCGACACGCCGCGCAGCAGCGCGTGGCCGTGCTCGCGGTACGTCGCCAGGACCGCGTCGCGGGTCTCCAACAGGTTGATCACCCCGGCGGCGATCGCCTCCTCACCGATGTACAGGTGCAGGAAACCGCGGATCTTCTGCTCGCCGTACAACTCGGCGCAGCGCTCCTCGAACACGCGGATGCGGATCATGTCCTGCAACAGCCGCCGGCTGTGCTCGTGGCCGATCTCGGTCAACGTGTCGGTCATGGGCTGCTCCTCTCCTTCTCTGACGTCTCCAGCGTCGACGTGTCGCCTTCGTCGAGTCCGAGCTCGCGGGCCTTCAGGACGCGACGCATGATCTTGCCGCTGCGTGTGTGCGGGAGGCGGTCGACGATCTCGATCTCACGTGGGGCGACCGCGGCACCGAGGCGCTGCCGACCGTGACCGAGCAGTTCGCGTGACAGCTCATCGGTGGGCTCGACGCCCTGGGCGAGGACGACGAACGCCTTGATCACCGAGCCGGCGGTCTCGTCGGGCTTGCCGATGACGCCGGTCTCGACCACCGCGGAGTGCTCGTTCATCGCCGACTCGACCTCGAACGGTCCGATCAGGTGACCGGCGGTCTTGATCACGTCGTCGCCCCGGCCGACGAACCAGTAGTAGCCGTCGCGGTCGCGCCGTGCGAGATCTCCGGAGCGGTACCAGCCGTCGACGAAGCACCGGCGGTAGCGCTCGTCCTGATCGAGGTACGTGCGGAACATCGACGGCCAGCCGGCGCGGATCGCCAACTCGCCCGAGGTGTCCGGGTCATCGATCACGACGGGGTCGCCATCGGAGCCGAGCTCCGGTTCCCCATCGGGCGTACGTCCCAGCAGCGTGACCTCGACGCCGGGTACCGGCCGCCCCATCGACCCGGGCCGTACGACCTGAGAGCGGAAGTTGGCGACCATGATCCCGCCCGTCTCGGTCTGCCACCACGTGTCGATGACCGGGACGCCGAAGACCTCTCGGCACCACAGCACCGACTCGGCGTCGAGCGGCTCGCCGACACTCGCGACGAGACGCAACCGGGGGAAGTCGTGCCCGGCCGCCACGTCGGCGCCGAGCCGTTCCAGCATCCGGATCGCCGTGGGTGCGGTGTAGAAGACGTCGACGCGTTGTCGCTCGAGCATGCGGTACCACCGATCGGCGTCGAACTCGGCCTCGTCGACGATCGCGGTGACACCGTTGGCGAGCGGTGAGATGATGCCGTAGGACGTGCCGGTGACCCAGCCGGGGTCAGCGGTGCACCAGTAGACGTCGTCGGGATGCAGGTCGAGGACGAGTCGGCCCGTCGCGAAGTGCGTCAACACGGCGCCGTGGACGTGCACCGCCCCTTTCGGGGTCCCGGTGGTCCCGCTCGTGAAGTGCACGAGCGCCGGCGACTCGACCTCGGTGGGGGACACGTCGAACGTGTCGTGGCCGTCACTGAGGAATCGTCCGAACGACATCACCTCGGGGCCGTCGGCCGGGGCGATCGCGTCGACCTCCGCTTCGTTGATCCCGGTGATCACCACCAGTCGCACCGAGGGCAGCCGATCGAGCATGCGCCCGACCTTCCGGCGGTACGCGAGCGGAGAGGTGACCAGCACCTCGATCCGTCCGAGCGCCACTCGCTGGGCGATCGGGTCGGGGCCGAACGCGGAGAAGAGCGGAGAGTACACCGCGCCCGCCTTGAGCGTTCCCAGCGCGGCGACGTACAGGTCGGGCACGCGACCGGTGAGTGTCGCGACGCCGGTGCCGAGGCCGAACCCGTGCGCGTGCAGCGCGCTCGCGAAACGGTTGACGCGGTGAGCGAGCACCTCGAACGTGATGTCGACCGGCCTGCTCAGGTCGTCGTCGTCCTCGGCGAACCACCGGATCGCGACATGATCGCCCCGCCCGGCTCGAACATGGCGGTCGACGATGCGGTCGGTGATGTTGAGACCAGCCGACGGTCGTCCACCGAGGTCGTCCCAGACGCCGTCCCACGAGAATGATGCGACCGCATCGTCGTAGTCGGTCAACCATGGTCGGATGACGGTCTGCTCGACCTGTTCGGGCATCGATACCTCCTTGCGGCGAACCTGCACGCCGGACACTTCGATTGACGCATGACGAGCGAGGTCCTGGCCAGGGAAGAAGGTCAGATCGCACGCCGAGGCGGTGACCTTGGCCCCTGTCGGAACGGACGCGGGGGCGCGGACGATGAGACGAAAGGAGGTTCTGCCATGCATGCCCAGGTCGGTGATGGGCTCGTTATCCAGGGCCATCAGGTCGGTGAGCGTCGGCGTACGGGCCAGATCGTCGAGGTCCGCGGTGCCGACGGCGATCCGCCCTACCTCGTTCGGTGGGACGACAGCGGTCGCACCACTCTGCTGTTCCCCGGTTCGGACTGCGAGATCCATCACCCCACTGCGAATGGAGACAGCTGATGAACATCGACTTCACCTACCGCCAGCCGGTCGTGATCGAGTGCGATGCCACGGTCGCCGATGCGGCGGAGCGGATGGCGACGAGTGGCGTCGGCGCGCTGATCGTCACCGATCACGAGCGCCCGGTGGGCATCGTGACCGATCGTGACCTGGTCACACGCGCGCTGGCCAAGCGGGCGGACCACGACGCACGCGTCGACTCGTTCATGTCGATGAACCTCATCGCGCTCGACGCCGACGCGGACTTCGACGACCTGTTGCACACTTTCGGCCACCACGGTGTCCGTCGGCTCCCGGTCGTCGACCACGATCGGGTCGTGGGTGTCGTCTCGCTCGACGATGTCCTCGTGTCGATGGCGACCGATCTCGGTGACATCGCCCGCGTCCTCGCCGCACAGATCATGTTCCCGCATGCACCCGACGAGGCACCCGTTCCCGCCACGACATAATCCTGGCTCCGACGCCCGTCGGTGGGCTCGGTCTGCAATCCTTGCGGCGTGAACGATCTCGATGCTCCTGCGCGGCCGC
>Ga0316197_10001241_pt1 | contig 18328 bp, 12 predicted proteins | sample OudBiesiAoxic_MG_FD_204939 | JGI IMG/M metagenome (GOLD analysis project Ga0316197, IMG submission 204939) | Coastal sediment microbial communities from Oude Bieten Haven, Netherlands - site A oxic | ecosystem: Environmental > Aquatic > Marine > Coastal > Sediment | place: Netherlands... | reverse complement strand
TCAGTGAGGCGATCGGTTCTCGCCACGGGATCTCGCTGCAGCACTTCAGCCACTTGGCGTGCTGGTTGAACATCGAGTCGACGATATGGATGAAAGCCTCGTAGCAGGAGAAAAAGCCGTGTCGGCCGGTGAGCAGGTAGCCCTCCAGCCATCCCTGGCAGAGATGTTCGCTGAGAATCTCAACCACCCGGCCCTGCGGGGCCATGTGATCATCGCCTGCAAGGATCTCTCCGGTCGAGACACGATTGGTGACTTCGAAGACATTGCCGAGACGGTTCGAAGCGGTCTCGTCGGGGCCGAAGATTCGCAGGTGATTGAGGCGGTCGAGTTTGATTGTGTCGCGCAGCAGCTTTCCCAGCTGCCGTGTCGATTCGGCCCTGACCCCACCGGGGGATGGGACGTCGATGGCGTAGTCGCGGAAGTCCGGCAGCTCCAGGTCCTTCAATAGGCGCCCGCCGTTGGTGTGCAAGTTGGCGCCCATGCGCAGATCGCCCTCAGGTGCGAGTTCGGCCAGTTCGGGGATCAGAGCCCCACTGTCATCGAATAGCTCCTCTGGCCGGTAGCTCTTCATCCACTCCTCGAGGATCCGGATGTGGTCCGGGTTCTCTGCCAGACCGGAGAGCGGCACCTGGTGGGCTCGGAAGGTGTTCTCGATGGGGATGCCATCGACTTCCTTTGGCCCGGTCCAGCCCTTCGGGGTGCGCATGACAATCATCGGCCAGCGAGGCCGCCCGGTGAACCCTCGGTCGCGCGCCTTATCTTTGATCTCGCGGATACGATCCATGACCGTATCGAGCGTCACTGCCATGACCTGGTGCATCTCGGCGGGATCGTCGCCCTCGACAAAGAACGGCTCGTGCCCGTAGCCGCGAAATAGTTGATCGAGCTCTTCGTGGGAGATCCGGGCGAGCACGGCCGGGTTGGCGATCTTGTAGCCGTTGAGATGAAGGATCGGTAGGACTGTGCCATCGCAGACCGGGTTGAGGAACTTGTTCGAATGCCAGCTGGCAGCCAGCGGGCCGGTCTCCGCTTCGCCATCTCCAATGACACAGGCGACCAGCAGGTCGGGGTTGTCGAATGCCGCGCCGTAGGCGTGCGCGAGGGCGTAGCCGAGTTCCCCGCCTTCGTGAATCGAGCCCGGCGTCTCGGGTGAAACATGGCTAGGGATGCCACCGGGAAAGGAGAACTGTTTGAAGAGCCGCTGCATCCCCTTCGTGTCCTGAGAGATTTCTGGGTAGATCTCCGAGTAGCTTCCTTCGAGGTAGGTGTTGGCGACGAGTCCGGGCCCACCATGGCCGGGGCCAGTGATGTAGATTGTGCTCTGGTCCCGCTCCTTGATGATCCGGTTCAGGTGCGCGTAGATGAAGTTCAGGCCCGGCGTCGTCCCCCAGTGCCCGAGCAGGCGCGGCTTGATATGCTCGAGGCTCAGCGGTTCTTGCAACAGCGGGTTTTCGTAGAGGTAGATCTGGCCGACTGAGAGGTAGTTGGCTGCTCGCCAATAGGCGTCGATCTTCTGTAGTTCTCCGGCAGTCAATGGTTTGATGGACATACTCAGTGCGGTGAAGGGTGGGTGTCTTGGATAAACTGTTTCGCAATGCGGGCGATCACCAGTTCCTCGTCGGTTGGGATCACATGAACCTTTACGGTTTCCGATCCGGGGGAAACGCCGAGAAACTGGAGGCCTGCACAGATGCGCTCCCTGATCTCGGCGGAATTAGCCCCGATCCCGCCGGAGAAGACCAGTGTGTCGAGGCCGTTGATTGCGGCGGCGAAGGCGCCGATCCACTTTCGGGTCTGGTAGCAAAAATGCTCCAGGGCCTCGGCCGCGCGGTGATCGCTCTGCTCGGTCGCCAATAGATCTCGCACATCGGAACTCGTCTCCGAGATGCCGAGCAGTCCCGATTGCTTAAAGACGAGCGCCCGAAGTTGGTCGGTGCTGAGGGATTCTTGTTCAGCGAGATGGCATAGGAGCCCGGGGTCGATATCACCGGTGCGCGATCCCATCGGGAGCCCGGAGGCTGGGGAGAACGCCATGGACGTGTCGACACATTGCCCGTCTCTCAACGCGGCGAGGCTCGAGCCATTGCCTAGGTGCGCTAGGATCACCCTGCCCTGCGCCTCACCCGGCGAGCCGACCTCTGCGAGCCTCGACATGAGATACTCATAGGAGAGGCCGTGAAAACCATAGCGGCGAACTCCCTTCTCCTGATATTTCCGCGGGATCGGCAGGGTCTTTGCCGCGGTTGGAAGACCTGCATGGAAGGCGGTGTCAAAACACGCGATATGGACGGGCTCCCGGTAGACATCCTGGAAAGCCTCGATCAATTCGATCTCAGCAGGAAGGTGCTCCGGAGACAACGAGGTGATGCGATTCAATTCATCGAGCAGATCGGCCGAAATCGGGGAGTGTTGCTGGTATCGGGCGCCCCCGTGGACGACCCGGTATCCGATGGCTGCAATCTCTCGCCCGTCTAGGATACCTGGGAGCAATGAGATCAGTAGATCACTGGCGGCCGAGGCGGTGGGTACGCTCGCAGCGGATACCATTGGATCGCTGGAGGCCTGATCATTCTGGACGCGGATCGTGGCATCGCTCAGGCCGATCCGATCGACCGCCCCGGAGCTCAGGCGCTCCAGATCCTCGCTACCGAAGACGCCAAACTTGAGGCTGGACGAACCAGCGTTCAGGCAAAGGATCGTGCTCTGCTGGGTGGGGGTCATTGCGTTGCTTTTCCAGCCAGCTTGCTGGCAAAGCGTGCCGGGCCCAAAACGCTCCCGCACTCTCCGAGATCTTTCAGGGCTGCGGCGGCCCGAACGGTTTCGATGAATACCCGACCAGCACTGGCAATCTCTTCATCGTGGGAACGGAGGGCACGTAGGAATCGGCGTTCCTCGTCGTGCCGGATGTCAATGTTGTGATCCATGTCTGTAAAGGTCTAGACGGCGGAGAGCATCTGCCGCGCAGGCATGCGCTTTCTAGTTCATGCCTGCAGGTCTGGCCTGGTTCGGGTTGGAGTTAGGCTTGTTCTCGCATGTGGGCGACGGCGGACACGGTGATTCGAACATAGAATAGGTGCTAAAACATCCGCCGTGACAAATTTGGAGAGTACTTTGGGGGTGGCATGCAACGATGTGAGAGGACGATATCAGAGACCTCTTCGCTGAAGGGGCGTGGGGATCCAGTTCGCATCTGCGAAATTTCCGACTGTGGTGGTAATCAGTAGTGAGAATGGGGTCGCCATCGTTGTTCGGCTAGCGGTCTCGTTCATTTGGCGTATAGTTAGACTCCCTATCTATGGAAACCGCTAACAAGACGATGAACACAAAGGAGCTTAGCGAAGCCGTCAATCTTCTTCTGCAGAGGGAGGAAGATCGTGATGAAGAGATCCGCCTAGCAAAGATCGAGCAAGAGCAGCAACGCCGTGTCGACATGGAGTCGAATGTGGGACAGCTCGTGCAATCAGTAGTCGTCATCAAATGGTGCATCGTGAGCATGACGGCGGTCATGTTCCTTGCGATTGTGGGGGGGATCTTGATCGTGATGGAGATCGAGCGCGAGGCCGAGAGGATTAAGGGGCAGGTGCAGGAGATCCAGCGTGAAGCGGAGATGATCCGAGACAAGATCCGAAATCCTCTCGAAACCATCGGTGGCAGCCTCGGGCGCACGATCGAGGACAAGATCGGTGAGGCGATCAGTGGGGACAAATAGTCGCGCTGGGGTGGCGCTTCCCGATCGTGGGGGGCAGGTTCCCGTGCTCGTATCAGCTCCAAGCTCAATGGTCGGCGCGCTAGGGCAGCTCCGCCGTGATGGCGACACCCCGTTGGCCACCAGGTCGCAGGTAAGTTGTTCGCTCTGCAGGGGCGCCCGAAACCTATTTCTTGGGAGCTTTCTTTTTTGAGGTCGTTTTCTTGGCGGCCTTCTTTTTCGCGGCCGTTTTCTTCTTCGCGACCTTCTTCTTGGCCGTCTTGCCTAGGGTGTCCTGGTACTTCGCGATAAAAGCTTTCGCTTTCACGCGTTTGAACAGGGCGGCGATCACGTCGAGTGGGATGTCGTCGAGCGATTTTGCACGGACGCAAGATTTCCCCATGTCGAGTTTCTTGCCGGTCTTCTTCCAGGCGTCGACGAACCATGCCTGTAGATCCTCGTCCATGTAGACGCAGAACAGGTAGAGGCCGATGTGGTTCTTCTGTGAGGCGATCGAGGCAAAGGGCAGCGGCTGTTTCGGGTCGCAATGGTACCCCTGGGGAAAAACCGAATGGGGGACGTAGTAGCCGACCATCCCATACTGGATGCCCTCCTCGAAGGGTTTGTCGATGTTCTTGAGGATCGTCTTGCGCAGCGTCTCGATCGCATCGCGGCGATCTTGGGGGAGTTGATCAAGGTATTCGCTGACGGTGGATGGTTTGTTCATTTTATTATTCGTTGCCCACTGAGATTTCTAGTGGATCGGAGATCGGATTGCAAGACCGACCAAACATCAGGGAGGCCGATTGCTCTGCCGTGTCATCACTCTCGGCTTGAGGATTGTCTGCTCGAACTGGGGCGCTTGTGAGTGGGGCGGATTCCGGACGGTTCAGTTCGCGTTCGCTTGCCGAGTGGGGATTTCTTGATCTAGTGCCTGATAGTGCCAGATTCCAAAAATTCTCCAGACGATCTGACTGGGAGGGTGGCGCGTGGTGGTTTCCCCGCGACGCGCTGGACGCTGGTCAGGCGTCTCTCCGACGAGGACGAGCCGGGTGTCGCGCGCGCGGCCTTGGAGGATCTCTGCCGCCTCTACTGGTTCCCGCTCTATGCGTTCGCTAGAGGAAACGGATGCCCGGTCGAAGTGGCAGAGGATCTCACCCAAGGGTATTTTCTCAAGCTGCTGGAGAAGGACCTTTTTAGCCAGGCGCGCCAAGAGAAGGGGAAGCTGCGCACGTTCCTGCTAGTCACCTTCAAGCGCTTCATGCAAGACCAGGCCGAATCCGCCAGGGCGATCAAGCGCGGCGGGGGAGTGCCGCCGCTGTCGATTGATACCGAGGAGGCAGAGCAGCGTTATGTGAAGGAGATCAGCCACTCCGATTCTCCGGATCGATTGTTCGATCGCCGGTGGGCGCTAGCCTTGCTGGATCGGGTTCTGGAGACGCTGCAAAGCGAGTATGCAGCGGCCGGGAAGAAGGATGTTTTCGAAGCTCTCAAGGGTTTCCTTGCGTGGAATTCGGCGGACGGAAGGCAGACTGCCGCCGCCGGGACCTTGGGGATGACAGAGAACAATGTCCGCGTCTCGGTCTTCAGGATGCGGCGCCGATATGGCGACCTCCTGAGACAGCACATCGCCGACACGGTGGATACGCCAGCCCAGGTTGCCGAGGAGATCGACTATTTGCTGCAGGCGGTCCAGTGATTTTAGATTGTAATCATCGCGGGATTTCCCCCAAGTAGATGGAGATGTGATGGACGGTGCAGAACCACTAGAGCCGGATGGCGAAAGGCACTGTGGGCGCTGTGGCGCCCGGGTATCTGCAGGGGATGCGGCCGGGATCTGCCCGCGTTGTCTACTTGTCGAGGGCTTGGGGCTAGCCGCGCAATCCGCGGTCGGACTGGGAGATTTCCTGCCGCCGGAACCAGCTGATCTGGGACTGATATTCCCCGAGTTCGAGATCACCTCGCTGATCGGTCGCGGCGGGATGGGGGCGGTCTACCGCGCGCGGGACCGCGAGCTCGACCGTGTGATCGCGATCAAGATCCTCCCCCCGGAGGTCGGCTGTGACGCAGAGTTCCAGGAACGGTTCCGGCAGGAGGCGACGACCTTGGCGAATCTCAACCATCCAAATATTGTCACCCTCCACGGGGCGGGGGAGCGGGAGGGCTATTTCTATTTCGTGATGGAGTTCATCGAGGGGACGGATCTGTCCCACCTGCTGTTGCGCGAGCAGCAGCTGCCGGCCGAGCGCTCCGTCGATATCGCCGCGCAGCTCTGCGACGCGCTCGAATACTCCCATGACCAGGGGGTCGTGCACCGCGATATCAAGCCGGCGAACATTCTCCTCGATGAGGCTGGTCGGGTGAAAGTCGCAGACTTCGGGCTAGCGAAGATTTTGCAAGTGGAGGAGCAGTTCCTGCCGGCGCTGACGCGTACGCGCAGCTCGATGGGCACCGTCCAGTACATGGCGCCCGAACAGGCCGCAGGCGCGACGCAGCTCGACCACCGTGTCGATGTCTACGCCATTGGGGCGGTGATGTATGAGATGCTGACCGGGTTCGTCCCTGCAGGTGCCTTCGACCGCCCGTCCGAGAAGGTGCCGGGCTTGAACCGTAGTTTCGATGATGTGATCCTGCGCGCCTTGAGCAGCGAACCGGAGCGGCGCTTCCAATCGGTGGCGGATGTGAGATCGGGACTGGTCGGCGCGAGCACCTCGCGGAAATATTTTCGCCAGAAGTGGCTGCGGAGAGTGTCGATGGCGGCGCTCGTCTGCCTCTCGGTGGGCGCCGGTGTCGCCGGCTATGCTTGGCTGAATGAGGAAGAGCCAGCCCCCCCGGTGCAGGCGGAGCCAGCAGTGGCTGCCGCCTCCCAGCCCGCGAAACCTCTGATCTCGACCGACGGTGTGGCGAGTTTGATCGATCGTATCCGCGCGCCAGCCAAGACGATGGTGCCGCTCGCCCGATTGCCGACACCCGATGAGCCCGCCATGCTGGTCGGGTATGGGCCGGGCATCCCGCAAGTGGATGGCGAGGAGGCTCTAGCCTTTGCAATCTCTCGCGAGCCCGGTCAATTCTCGGCTGCTATTTCTCCCGAAGGGACGGTGCAGGTGTGGGGTGAGATGAGTGTCCCCAATGATTTTCCGGAGGCGACGGCGATCGCAGCAGGTGCGCGTCACCTGGTAGTCCTCCACGGGGATGGTAGCGTGAGCACGCTGGGGGGGGATGGTTCTGGTGAGAACGCCTCGGGTGTGATCGCGGTCGATGCCTCAATGGAGACCTCATGGGCGCTGCATGGCGATGGTCGGCTCAGCCACTGGGGCGATGTCGGTGAGCTTGCGCCTCCGCCTGATCTCCCGAAGCTGGAGGCGATCGCCGCTGGCGACTCGTTTCTTCTAGCATTAGCCGATTCGGGTGAGCTGGTCGCCTGGGGTGACAACAGCGAGGGGCAGTGCGATCTCCCTGACATGGCAGGGAAGGAGATCGTCGCGATCGCCGCGGGCTCGGCTCACGGGCTCGTCCTGCTCGCGGATGGCACCGTGATCGCCTGGGGTAGAAATGTATCTGCCCAGTGCGACACACCGCCGGTGAAGAGCAAAGCGGTGCGAATCTTTGCCGGCGGCGACAGCAGCGCCTCGATCAGCATCGACGGGCGCCTCAATGCCTGGGGGGAGATCCCCGATGAGTTTGGCGACCCGCAGATGCCGGTCTCCTCGGCGGTGGCTGGTGGCGGGGCGTGGATCATTCTCGGGTCACGCAATGGCTAGTCGTATGCGCAGGATTACTAACATTGTTTTAATGGTGACACTGTTCGCCATGATTGGCCTGGTGGTGGGAGCCGACCTGGAGCAAGAGATCGCTGCGGGAAAGGTGCTGGTGAGGGCAGCAGAGGATGTGCGGCTCAAGTCGGTGCAGAACGTGGATGGGGAGCTGACGATTGCTGGGCCGGAAGGGGCTCAGCCGGTGTTGGAAGCGGCGGCTGGTCAACGTCTGTTCGAGCTCGCCCCCGGTGCGAAGCTCACCTTAAGGAACCTCCGGCTAGAGCGGGGGGAGACACGGGGGGCAACGGGTACCGCGGGGCTTGGCGGTGGGATCTTTGTCTCCGCAGGGAGCGAGCTGATCCTCGAGAATGTGAGCATCGAGGGCTGTACTGCGATCGGTGGGAAGGGCGCCCCTCCCGGGGCACCGGGTTCCAAGGGGGGGCGCGGTGGTTATCTCTCGAGCCGGATCAACGTCCCGAGCACGGCGGGGGAGGGTGAGTTCGGCGGAGCGGGCGCCGTCTTCAAAGACAGTTCGGTTCTCCAGTCTGGGAAAGCAGGTGGCGATGGCCAAGATGGAATGGACGGGGTTCTCTTCGCACCGGGCAGCGCGGGGGGAGCTGGTTTCGGAGGCGGTGGTGGTGCCGCAACGCTCAACATTCCTGGGAAGGGTGGCAAGGGTGGTGTCGGAGGCAAGGGCGGAGACGGCGGGGCTGGTGGATTTGGCGCTGGGGGAGGTGGCGGTGGCGGCGGCGGCGGCGGCGGAGCTGGTGGAACCGACAATTTCGATGAGGACGGACGAGAACACGGTTATCTAGGTGAGGGTGGGGCAGGTGGTGAGGCCGGTAAGGGTGGGTTCGGCGGTGGTGACGGAGCGGCTGGGCAAGCCGGCTCACCCGGAGCGGGGCGAAGATTCCGGATCCCCGGCGCCTTTGCTCCGAAAGTGTTTGTGGGAGGTGCAGGGGGGCTCTCGGGCGCCGGAGGTGGTGGCGCAGCCATGGGGGCAGCCATTTTCGTCGAGGCCGGCGGGCGCGTCTCACTCCGTGGCGGCGTCCGCTTTGCCAACAACCGGCTCGTTCCCGGGGAAGCGGGTGGCAACGGTGCCGGGGATGGACGTGCCTACGGGATCGACATTTTCCTCATGCCCGGGGCAGAACTCGGGGGAGTTCGACCCAGCCGAGCCGACATCTTTGTCGCGGATGAGGAAAAGGTGAGCCCCGCGAAAAAAAATCCAGATTCCCTGTAATTTCCCTCGCGCATTTCCTAAGTAGTTCGGTAGACACCCGAATTACCGATGCACCTTCTCCACTTTTCGCCCTCCGGCAAACCGATCCAACCCCAACCCACCTCGCGAGTATGAGGCGGGGCCGGGGCCAGATTCTGCTGTGTGGAGCGGGAGTCGCAGTGCTAGTGCTGTTGATTTTCAGTCTCTTGAGGCCGTCTGAGCCGGCGGCTCAACCCGAGCCGGCGACGCTCGTGACGAGTGCCGCGCCCATCGATTCTGGTGAGCCGCAAGCAGAGGTCGAGCGCCCCATGTCGCCCGGGCCCACCACCCCCGCCCCAGAGATGGGTCCTGAACTGCGCGCCATTCTTGCGAAGCTTCGGACGACCTACGAGCCGGGCGGATCAAAGCCGAACCAGTTCCGCCTGCAGCACCAGCTCAGTGCGCTGTGGGGCGAGACGCCCCCGGTAGATATTCTGCTGCACGAATCCACCGACCCGATCGCTCCGCCGAAGTACCGCGCCCACTTCGCACGTCGCCTCCTCAGTCTCGGCAAGGTGGCCTCGGCTGAGGCCAGTGAGCAGCTCGCCGGCGAGATGCGAGCCGCGCTTGTCTCGGCGCCCCCAGGATCACAGGGATTGGCTCAGGCGCTGGTCGCCTTCGATGATTCGCCAGCCAACATCGGTGCCGTCAGGCGGCTGCTCGATCGCCCGATTGACGATCGGGAATCGGCGGGGTTCGTTGCCGCCCTCACATTGAGCCATTCGCTGGAAGCCCAGTCGGTTCTCTGGGATTACTCCCGGGAGATCTCCGCTGAAGCGGACCGCTTCCCGCGAACCCTCGCAACCGTCCTCCCCCCCCTGGCGCGGCTGCCTGACCTGGAGATCGAGCCAGTCCTCGAGCGCGTCCTCTCCACCAGCTCCAATCTGCCGTTGTACGAGACCGCCATCCAGTCTTGCTTTGCCCGCATGCCGAGTGAGTCCTCACTCGCCGTCATCCGCCTCGCCCATCAGCGCAGCACCCGGTTTGACGCCGACCAGCAGAGTCGCATCGAACAACTTCTCCGTGCAGGCCTGCTCCGCTGGCAACACCAGTCGACGGATGCCAGTCCTGCGCAAAACGATCGTATCGAAACCCTCCTGAAACAGATCTAATGAAAATTGTCCTCTTTTTCCTCCTGTTGTCTCTGGTGCTCGGGCCGGATCTCTTCGCCAAAGGCGATCTCGACGCCAACGGCGTTTCAGTCAACGATCGCAACCCGGATCCCGGTGATCTGGTGACGGTCCGGTGGACCGCCCTCAACCGTACCGGCGACTACATCGGTGGCTCGCAGCAGGGGGTCATGTTTTCTTCGAACTCGAGCATCCGCCACGGCGACACCCTGCTGGCCAGGGAATACGTTGGTCCTCTAGGCGGGTTCTATGCCGACTCATCACCCGAGACCAAGGTGGTGAAGATCCCCACCTGGGCGGTGCCAGGTAGAACCTACTGGATCGGGATCTACGCCGACTATGACTACGACCGCAGCGAATCGAATGAGAGCAACAACTACAGCAGCGGTGTCTCCATCACCATCCGCGCGGGGGATCTCTACGCCTCCAACCTGAGCATCAACGACAGCAACCCCGATCTCGGCGACCTGGTGACGGTGTCATGGACTGCGAACGCCCGCAATGACATCCCGGTCTCCTCCACCCAACAGGGCGTGATGCTGTCAACCGACAACGTCATCAGCAAGAGCGATACCTTTCTGGAATTCGAACCTCTCGGTGCTTTAGGCGGGGTGGCCTTCGCCTCTAGTCCAGAACTTCGGACGATCACGATTCCGGAAAATCTCACGCCTGGGGACACCTACTACCTGGGGGTCATCATGGATTACAACAGCCAGGTCACGGAATCCAACGAGGGCAACAATGCCAGCGTCGCCGGCTCGTTCACGCCACGCGGACCCGACCTCGAGGCGGTCGATCTCGCCGCCACCACCATCGTGTTTACGGAGAAGTCGGAATCCATCACGACCTGGCCGGGCGACTCCTTGTTTCTAGAATGGGAGGCTAGCAACTCTGGCGATGGTGCCAGCGCCCTGTTCGATTTTTCGCAGCAGGCCGTGCGATGGTCGACCGATCCGGTCGTCGACCGCAACGACCGGATCCTCGAACGTGAACCGTTGGGAATCTTGCTTGCCGGTGCCACTTCACGGGAGCTGCGGACGGTGGAGATCCCCTCCGACGTCGAGTTTGGCGAGACTTACTACATCGCGGTGGAGGCGGATACCGACCGGGAGTTCAGGGAGAGCGATGAGGCCAACAATTTCAGCAACGTCATCGAGATCCACATTACCTCACCGATCAGTACGTCCTCTTTCAACGTGAGCGACTACAACTACCTCCCGTACTTGGAGGGGGATGGGCTCGAGTTCAATGATCCCCGCATGCGGGACAGCGACGGCGACGGCAAAGAGGATGCCGGGGCGACCATGAACCCGTCTCGCTGCTTCGCGCCTGGCGACCTGGCCTACATCAATCTGGATGCCGATCTCACTCTCAGTTACACGTTGGACTTCAATCCGTTCGCGAACGTCCGTCTGACGGCGTGGTGGAACACTTCCGCCACGCTCACTGGTAAAACCAAGATCGGTTCGATGATCCTCGACACCGGCGTGCTGGGCGAGACGCTCAACCTCCCCTGGAACCTGCCCGATACGCCGGGTGAGTACTATGTCTACGTGACTGCGGAGGTTCAGATCGAAGGGGTCTGGTATGAGTTCCGGGAAGAATGGATTGACGACGGGGGGCCGATGGTCGTCAGCGAGGACCTGCCGGTCATCCTGGTGCACGGCTGGTCGGACGATAAGGGCAAGACCTTCGGCGATTTGGAGATCATGATCGAGACCCTCTGGCAGCGCCCGGTGCGCGCATTCGGTTATGAGACCGATAACACCTACGATGTGATCACCGGGACTGGGACTGGCGACGGCCCGCGTGTCGATTTGCCCTACACAGAAATCAACGGCGAGATGGAGATGAAACCTTCTCTCGCCGAGCAGATGGAGCAGTTTTTGGCCGGTCCGGAGGGTGACGGCAGGAGCATCGACCGCTGCGACGTCGTCGCCCACAGCATGGGCGGGCTGGTCTCGCGCAACTACATTCTCCGCGAGAACAAAGTGCGGCGGTTCATCACCGTGGGCACGCCGAGCTATGGAGGGCTGTTTGCCGCGGAGGGGGACGGGCTTCTCAACAACCAGGCCGAGGATTTGGAGTTCGGTGCCACCGTTACTTGGAAGCTCCATCGCGAATGGGGGGCTCCCGAAAACCGGGCGGAGCTCCCCCGCTGCCTCACGATCATCGGCACCAATGACCACGCCCCCGGCCAGTACAACCAGTCAGACGTGGTCGTCCCGTGCAACAGCGCCAGCCTCGAAAGCTTGGGCTTTCCCGCCTACTATGTGCCACTCGGCCACTCTCCGGCCTTCTCCCCATCTGGGTCTGGGGCGATCGCCTTCATCGATGACGTGATGCATCCAAGTTGGCCTGCTATCGAGGCCTTCCTCAATAGCGACAGCGGTATCGTCCCCGTGGGTCTGCCTGGCCACTTCGGTGGGGCGGATGATGTCGGTCATAAGAACCATCCCGAAGCTCTTGAAAACGGTGCGCTTTACATTGTTTCGGTCGATGGGGAGGGCAATGCCCAACAGATCACCTCAGTCGATCTCGGGCACGTTCCGAGTGGGCTTCTGATCGAATCCAACGGGATTCACGAGGGAGGGGTATTCTACGCTAACCTGGTCGGGGCGACCGGCGATAGCGTCGGCAGCCGCAGCTACACCGAGGCGGAGTCGGATGTCTTCCTCGCCGGCTCAGATTTTCAGAACCAGCTGATTCGGGTCTACGCGGGGGAGACGGCGGTCCTAGCGATCAACGGCAACGATCACATTTACTCTCCGGGCGACGTCGATAGCGACGGGCTGCCCGACAGCATCGAAGACCTCATCATTGCGGCTGACCCAGATGATGGGATCACTGAGCTCAGCCAGGTTTCGGCCGATACGGATTTTGACGGTGACCTCATCCCAGAATTGTTGGAGGCGGCGCTCGGGACTGACCCGACCCAGCCCGAGTTTGGTCTCCCATCGATCGAGATTGTGGATGGCATGGTGGTCGTCCGCCACCCAAACGTTAGTCCGCTGTTCGACCTCGAAATCTCCTGTGAAACTGCGAGCAGTCCCGGTGCGCTGGCTGATTGGAGCAGAGAGGGTATCTCGGGTAAGGTCACCCTCAGGAACGTTCGCGAATGGCGCACGCCGCACGCGTCGGGCGCGCAGTTCTTCCGCATCCGCGCCCATGCCCCAGGGGAGTGAGGCGGTGCGGATCTCTCGATGAGGTAAATCCGCCGAGCACGTCGATCCCATCGCCGGGGGTGATTTGATTCTAGAGGCTTGATCGATCGCGTGGGGGACGTCAGCATGATCTCATGCTTGCCCGACTATCGTCTATCATCCTCGCGTCTTCGATTGTCTCGGCGGTGGCTGATCCGGATCGCCTGCGGGTCGGCCACGCCCACACTCCAGCTGAGGCCAAAGCTGAGCTCGCTTCGACCCGGCAATCGATCCCGGACCTCGCGAGTTGGGAGAAACGTCGCGCCCTCGTCAGGGAAGGCATCCTGGCGGGCGCTGGACTGGCCGACCTGCCTGAACGCACCGCACTCAACCCGCGCTTTGTAAAGAAGCGCAGTCACAAAGGCTACTCCGCCGTGAACGTCGCCATCGAGAGCTCGCCCGGCTTCTTCGTCACCGGCACGCTCTACCGCCCGACCGACTTCGATGGCGAGCTCGCGGGCATCCTCTGCCCGCATGGTCACGGCGGCCGCTTCAACGAGGCGCGCCAGACCCGCTGCGCCGTCTTGGCCAAGATGGGCGCCGCCGTGTTCCAGTATGACATGATCGGCTACGGCGATTCGAAGGCGGTCGGCTGGGATCACAGGAAGACCCCAGAGATCTTGAGGATGCAGACATGGAATAGCATGCGCGCGCTCGATTTCCTGCTCTCGCTCCCCGGCGTGGATGCGGAGCGTATCGGCATGACCGGCTGCTCCGGCGGTGGCACGCAGACCTTCGTGCTCGCGGCGGTCGATGATCGGGTCGCGGTCTCGGTGCCGGTCTGTCAGGTTTCCGCGCACTTCTTCGGCGGTTGCGTCTGCGAGAGCGGCATGCCGATCCACTGGGGTGCCGAGCACAAGACGAACAATGTCGAGATCGCTGCGCTCTGTGCCCCGCGGCCACAGATGCTGGTGTCGAATGGTAGCGACTGGACGGCCAACACACCGGAGGTCGAGTTCCCGTTCGTGCGCTACGTCTACGGGCTGTATGGTCAATCTGACCGGGTTCAGAACGCGCACTTTCCCAATGAGAAGCACGACTACGGCCGCTCGAAACGCATGGCCGCCTACCCGTTCCTAGCGAAGCACCTCGAGCTCGACCTCGACCGCGTCAAGGGCGATGACGGCGAGATCGACGAATCGTTCGTCGTCGCGGAGACGCAGGAGCAGATGATGGTATTCGATGGCGACTACCCCTCGGGGGCGGCGGCGCCGAACACGCCCCTGCCGTAGGACTCACTTAGATCGTCTCGGATCGAGGTCACACTGAGGGGGGCATCCTCCGATACGCCCGCTGCGGGGTCATCTGTGGCGCGATTGTGGCAATGGGTGGCATGAAGCTTGCTTTCTGGTTTGCCAGGCATCGGCTAGGGCTAGGAGATCCACGCCCAGGTGCCTCCACAGTCACTAACTAAACAACATATCACTCAGAATCATGACCATCAGAAATTCTATTCATGCGCTCACCCTATTGCTTTCAGCCAGCGCCCTCTCGAGCGCACAGGCCGGTGAACCGGTCGCCCCGGTCACCGTGGTGGAGCCAGAGTCTATCTTCAGCGGGTCGCTCGCGGGTGGCTACGATAGCACCTACGTGTTCCGAGGCGTCGATTTCGGCAGCGACGCCATCTGGACTGGCATCGACATGAACCTGGCGATGACGGATGCGTTGACCCTCAACTTCGGTGCCTGGTACATCAACCCGACAGGCGGAGGGATTGACAATGACGAGCTGGATCTCTATGCCTTCCTGACCCAGAGCCTAGGAGATTTTGAGGTCGGCGTCGGATTCACCGAGTATCTCTTTCCTGAGGGCGGTGGTGACGTGCCCGAGCTTGCCCTCAACTTGGGGTACTCGATCGCTTCCATCGACCTGGGATTCCTCTATGCCTACGATTTCGAGGTCGATGGATCGTACCTCGAGCTCAATGCTGGCTATGCGATCGAATTGAGTGACAGGATCGCGTTGGAGTTCGGAACCGGGATCGGGTACGGCGACAGCTATTACGGCGTGAGCGGGTTCAATCACGTGTTCGTGACAGCCTCGCTACCAATCGCGATCACAGAGACCCTGACCTTCTCGCCCTACATCTCGTCAACTTGGGCAATCGATAGCCTCGAGGCTACCGGGGAGGGCGATCACCTCTACGGTGGGGCGAGCATCTCAGTGGATTTCTAGTCAGAATTGCACTCCGGTCTCAGGTGCCCATCTCCGATTGGAGGTGGGCGCGCCCAGCCACACGCCGGGTACGCCGGCCGAGTGCGGCGCTCCACAGCGAGCCTGCAATGAGACACCCCAGCCCGAATGCGATCAAGATGCCGGATTCTAGGCCGAATTTTCCGATGGCGATGGCCGATCCTCCGAGCAGGCAGAGGAAGAACGGTCCGTAGCGCTTGCGGCTCCGCGCGCGCAGGAACAGGGCGATCAGGTTGACCGCGAGCAAGCCAGTGAGCAGCGGGAGCAGCCACGGCTGGTAGGGGATCTCGATCGAGATGCCGAGGGAAGCGAACGCGCTCATGTAGGCCGCCCAGCAGAGCGGGCACTTCGGCGCGATCGCGATAAGGAATGCGGGCACGATCGCGGCTAGCCCCTGCCTCCCCGGCGCTGCGGGACTGTGGCCGTCCCCGCATGAGCAGGAGACTTTGACCGGCGGTGCTGAGTCTGGAATGGGGAGTCTGGCGTTCAATTTTAGAGACCTAAGTGTGCGTGCAGTCGTTGCTGGGACAAGCCGAATCCGTCCAGGTGGGGCAGAACTGCGCAATCGGCGCGGCCCCCTTGGCAAGATCTGCTTAGACCAGTCCGCTCATCCCGCCAGTGCTGGTCGCGAAGCTCTCCTGCTGCAGGCCGAGCTGGTGCAGCGCGTCCAGGTAGAGGTTCGGTAACGGGTAGTTGTTCTTCTGATCGAACGCGAGATGCCTGCCGTGCTTGAACCCGCCGCCCGCGAAGAGCACGGGCATGTTGCGGTTGTCGTGGCTCGAGGCGTTGCCGAGGTTCGAGGTCAGCAACACCATCGTCTCATCGAGCAGGGTGCCGCTGGCTCCCGATTGGGAACCTTCGAGCTTGCGCAGAAATTCGGCCCACTCGTCCACCACCGCCTGCTCGACGATCGCGAGCTGTCCGAGTTTCTCCTCGTCGCGGCCGTGGTGACTCAGGCTGTGGTACCCTTCATCGACCCCCTCGAGCGTGCCGACCTTGGCATTCCCGGGCATGTGTAGGGTGACGAATCGCGTCGAGTCGGTCTGTAGGGCGAGGAAGCTAATCTCGAGCATCGCGCGCTCGATCGAGATCGTGTTGTTGCGGTCGATGTCACGTGGCGGGCCGCCGTCGATCTTCGGTTTTGGGCGCCTGACCCATGCCTCGTTTGCCTGCAGGCGTCTCTCCAGATCGCGCACGCTGGTGAACCAGGCATCGAGTTTCTCGCGATCGCCGCCACCGAGCTCGCGCTGCAGGCTCTTTGCCTCCCCGCCGATCAGGTCCATCACGCTACGCCCGCTGCGGATGAGATCAGCCTGGCGGTCCTGTTCGTTCTTAGAGTCATCGACAAACAGTTTGGCAAATAGCCGCATCGGGTTCTCCTCTGCCGGGATCATCGCGCCGTTCTCCGTATAGGACGGGCTGCTGGAACTGCCGGTGTTGAGCACGAGCGATGGGAATCGGGTCTCGTGCCCGAGATGTTTCGCCATCAGCTGGTCGAGCGAGATCGTGTTGCGGGAGGTCGCGCCACGCTGGTTCGGACAGGCGGAAAAGATGCTCCCCTCCGCGGTATGGCCGCCGACGACCCCCGGGTGCGAGGAGCCCGAAACGATCGTAAACCGGTCGCGGATATCCTGCATGCGCTCCAGGTAGGGGGAGGCCTGGTAGTCTGTGCCGGTGCCGTCTGGGATCAGGTTCGGTCCGTGCAATCCCAGTGCCAGGCTGACGCCGACGAAGCGCTTCGCCTTCGGGCTGGTGGCAGGATTGGCCGCGAAGGCAGGCGACATCGCATCGAGAAACGGTAGGCTGAGCGAAATCCCGGCGCCGCGCAGGACGGCGCGGCGCGAGATGCTTTTTCCGAAGTTGAAATAGACGTTCTTCATAGTGTGGAGGCTTACTTGATACGGAAGGCGTCGGACGCGACGACGGCGTGGATGATCGTTTTGATCCCGTGGTGTTCGCCGCGGGCGAGCTCGACGATCCTTGCCACGTCGCGGCGGTCGCCGAAGCGCGGTCCGGCGCCGGTAGCATAGGTGATCAGTTGCTTGGCGAAGGCCTCGGCGAGCATGTCGGGGCGCTTGATGTAGCTCTCCTTCCACTGCTGGATGCCTGAGAAGATGTCACCCTCTGGCGTCACCCCTGATGGGTCTACCTTGGCCGAATCCTTTTTGGAGCCGTACTTCGTCCGCGTCAGGCCGACCGGATCGAAGCTCTCCAGAGCGAATCCGGCCGGGTCGATCTTGTCGTGGCAGGACGCGCATGAGGCGGTGTTGCTATGTTTTGCCAGCTGGTCACGGATACTCACTGCCCCGCGGACGTCGGGCTCGACGGCGGGCACACCGGGCGGCGGCGGCGGGATCTCTAGACCCAGCAGGCGCTCGCTGACCCACACACCACGGACCACCGGCGATGTCGTCGTGCCATTGGCGGAAACTTTCAGAACGGATCCCTGGGTGACCAGGCCACTGCGCAGGTGATCGCCAAGACTGACCCGCTGCAAGCCGGCGCCGGGTTTCACAGGCAAATTCTCCATCCCGTAGAAGCGCGCGAGGCGACCGTTCAACATCCCGAAGTCGGAGCGGATCACATTGGTGATGCTGGCATTCGTCCGGATCAGCTCGGCCACGAAGGCGCGTGTCTCATCGACCATCGATTGCTGCACGATCGAATCGAAGGTCCGGTAGAGCCGGACGTCCGGCGCTGTAAATTGGATCTCCTTCAGGTTCAACCACTGGTCGGTGAAGCTGGCGACGAAGCGTGCTGATCTTGGATCTGCCAACAGCCGCTCGACCTGCTGGTGGCGGACTTTGTAGTCGATCAGTTTGCCTGCGTCCGCCAGCGACCGCAGCTCCGCGTCCGGCATGGAGTTCCACAGCATGTAGCTCATCCGTGCGGCCAGCGCATGATTGTCGAGCAAGCCCGGTTTCTCGATCAATGTCAGGAAATGTGGTGAGCACAGGATCGCGCGATAGGCGGCGCGCAGCCCGTCGGCCGGTCGCTCGCCCGGGCGATCGATCTCTGCGAGGGCGAGCTCGACGTAGGGATCGATCTGGGCGTCGCTCACCGGACGCCGGAAGGCGCGGCTGGCAAATTGGGTGATCGCG
>Ga0316197_10001240_pt1 | contig 18329 bp, 18 predicted proteins | sample OudBiesiAoxic_MG_FD_204939 | JGI IMG/M metagenome (GOLD analysis project Ga0316197, IMG submission 204939) | Coastal sediment microbial communities from Oude Bieten Haven, Netherlands - site A oxic | ecosystem: Environmental > Aquatic > Marine > Coastal > Sediment | place: Netherlands... | reverse complement strand
GCCATTTGCTTCCTTCAGATTTCACCTCACGGTGAACACCCTTGCATAGGCTAACGGTTCTCGTTCGACTGAGCCCGTAGAGGACTTTCACCTCCTAGAACAACGCCATGCTCGGCGCACTATAAAAGCCCTGCTTAAATTATTCAGCAGGGCTTTTTATAAGCGACTATATTTTTCTAAACTGCATATAAGTCAGAATAGAAAGTAAAGCAAAGAAGGCAAGATCGCTCCATCCAAAGCCAACAAATATTCCTGTAATTCCTGCATACAAGGTAATAATCAAGCCCAATAGGTTCGTGATCAACAAAGCTAGAAACAGCTTTTTCGCTATAGGATTATCTCCTATATCACGCAGTAATAAACTAATGGCTGCGATACCACCAAGGAAAATACTGGTATGTTGTGACAAGAACACTGCGTATTGATCGTTTAGCTCGACACCATACATTGGCCATATTAAATGCGGACCAAAAAACAACGCCAAAGCAAATACGGTATAAATTGCGCCATGTACCGTTAGAAAAACTTTATTATTCAACATAACTTAACTCCCTTTATTTAGCCACTGGCCCATTATTAATCATAGTTAATGGGATATTTACGTCAAAGATCTGACCACGAACTTCCTTCACCCCCATATCTTTTAATCGTGCAGCATGCATTTCTAAATAGTTTTGAGCTGTTATCTCATCCTCAAATAAGTAGATACCACCACCTAGCTGGTCTTTTTCATTCTCAGTCCAAATTTTCCAGATCACCCCAGGTTCATGATTAATTGATTCAGCTAAACCAACCAACATTGATGACATTTCTTCGTCAAACGGGCCTGAAAATTCAAAATCAACTTGTAGTAACTTACTCATAACTCTCTCCAAAAATACAGCAGAAGCAATAAAGGAGTAATACACTTCATATTACCTCCCTTGCGATAGATGCTATAATACCTACAAAAATTGAACAGAAAAGTTCATAAAACTGCGTGTAACTGTGAGTATTTTAGACAGATGAGATTAAAAACAACGTTAGACCAATGGTTAACTTTATTTGAAATAGATAAAGCGGGCAGTATTCAAGCAGCCGCTATTGCACTAAATAAAAGCCATACCACGCTCATTTATGCCGTAAAAAAACTGGAAGACCAACTCGGGGTTTCATTACTTAAAGTTGAGGGACGTAGAGCGGTATTAACGGATGATGGGAAGTCATTATTACGCAGAGCACAATCAATGCTTGAGCAAGCAAAAGCGCTTGAAGAGATCAGTACACAACTATCTCAAGGCATTGAAGCTGAAATCACGGTCGCGATAGATCACCTATGTGATCGTTCATGGTTATATTCCGCCATGTCTGAATTTCTTGACGACAACAGTACGACTTCGGTTCAAATCATTGAAACCTCACTCTCTAAAACAACCAATATGGTCACCTCTGAAAGCGCCGATATTTCTATTATTACTCTGCCTATTACCAATCATTCTTGTGAGGCTTTTGGTATGGTTGAGATGTTTCCCGTTGTTGTAAAACACCACCCATTAGCATCACTTTCTAACCCTTGTCTGTCTGATTTAATAACCAACAATCAAATTGTCATTCGAGATTTGGGCTTAGATAATAAACAAAATGCAGGTTGGCTAAAATCAAACCAGCGTATAACCGTTGATAATTTTGATCATGCATGGCAAGCCACTAAGCAAGGATTGGGGTATTGTCGTCTTCCATTGCATATAATTGAACATCATAACGATAAAAATATGATAATTTTAGATATAGAGGGCTCGACCAGTTATCAAGTTCCCTTACACCTCACACTACCAAAAGGCGCTAAAACAGGTCCTGCTGCCAAGTGCCTTTATCAATTGCTGATTAAATCCGTACAAACAAGAATCATACCACCACAGAACTGATAGAGTAGTGGCATACTACTATAAAAATAGAAAAATAAGCGCCCTTTCTATAAAGGATAATTTAAATGCCTCTACTAGTAAAAAAACCGTCTTCATAGCTCGATATTTGCGAACTACCTATGCTATGGTTCTTTTGTTAATAAGGAATCCAATGAACGATTATGAGCTTTTCATCAAAGTAAATGATGCTATTTTACTTGAGTTTGATGTGTTTAAACCATGGGAAAAAACGTTACTTTTAAATATTCAAAATCAATTAATGGAGCGATTTCCGATTTCGGAACCACAAAGAAAGCTACTCACTAAAGTACTTGAGAAAAAAAGACCAAAGAAAAAGAAAAAGAGAGCAATATAAAAGCCATTATTACCTTAATCATAATGGCTTCTTATTACGTTAAGTTTCATAATTAACTGCGTTATTTTTAATTAAAACAACCTATTTTTGAGAGCGAATAATTTCTTCATCCATCCATTTAAGTAACTGTTTAATTGCTTTGGATAAAATCTGATTCTGTCTAACAATATAACCTAAACTTGTTGTTGGGAATTTCGGTAAAGAGGTTACCTTCGTCTTCAGACTTTGTTTCATGTAAATCGAGAACTCAGGGACGATCGCAACACCAAACCCCGCCTCAGCCCAATCAATTTGAGCATCGACACTACCTACTTCCATAATGCGATATTTAGGTAAATTCAATGAAGGTAATGCCAAATCCAATAAGTCACGAGTTCGCGTATCATGCCCTAATAATATCAACGTTGGTTCTTCATCTAATTCAATATTAGGGTTCTTTTTTGCCTGCTGCCATAGCTCTAAGTTATCACCTAATGCACACCATTTTATTTGCTGAAGTTCAGTAAAGTGCAGTGGCAGACTCTCTTTTTGTGCAATAACGAATCCTAAATCTGCTTCTGCACTTTTCACTAGTTCAGACGCTTGTGAAGAGGTGGTATTAAGCAGAGAAAAATCGATACCAGGGAATTCTTGCTTAAATAATTGAAATGGACCAATCAATAATAAACGGGAAATAATATCACTCGCAGCAATGGTTAACGTTCCTCGACTCAGATCATTAATCGCATTCAAGTCAGCTTGGCAAACTTGTAGTGCCATTAATGTATTTTGACTGGTTTCTAATAATCGAACGCCAGCTTCAGTTAAATGAAATGGATTTCTCTCAATCAATTTCACTCGCGTTGAATTCTCTAACTGTTTGATATGTAAACTAACATTTGGTTGTGTCATGTGTAGGACCGTAGCGGTTTTACCAAAATGTTTTAACTCTGCTAATGTCACAAATGTTTTAAGCCAATGAAGGTCAAGCATTCCCATACTCTCTTTTTGAATATATTTCACCCAATATGATATATGGATTTCTTATCAAGTCGATAATTATAATTAATTTCTCATATTGCATTATTGGGATTAGCATAGCGTCTTAATCATTTAGGAGTTTGTGTTATGCCGTCTATTGTTGTTGTTGGTGCTAATTGGGGCGATGAAGGTAAAGGCCGTATCGTTGATTTTCTTGCTGCGGATGCGTCTGCAAGTATTCGTTTTCAGGGCGGTAATAACGCCGGTCATACTGTGGTAAATGACTTCGGTACCTTTAAACTTCACCAACTCCCAAGCGGTATTTTTAACCCAGACTGTACAGCGGTTCTTGGCCCAGGCATGGTAATTAGCCCTGCGGCATTAAGCGAAGAAATCGCAGAAGTTAAAGCGGCTGGCATTGAAGTAAAAATGCACATATCTGATCGTGCGACGCTTTGTCTCCCTCTTCATGCGCTTGAAGATACACTTGAAGAATTACGTTTAGGCGACGGTGCTTACGGTTCAACTCGTCAAGGTATTGCTCCTGCGTACGGTGACCGTGTAATGAAAAAAGGCATCCTTGTTGGTTGGTTAATGCAACCTGAAGTATTGCTTGAGCGTATTCAATTCATGCTTGATTGGAAAATGCCACAACTTAAAGCGCTATACCCAACATGTGATTTCAGCCAAACGGCAGAAGAAATGACAGAATGGTTATTAGAAGTAAGTGCTCCTTGGCGTAAATTTATCTGTAACGTAACTGAACCTCTAAAAGTAATGCAAAAGAACGATGCAAATTTATTGTTTGAAGCACAGTTAGGCGCTGGTCGTGATTTAGTTTATGGTGAATATCCATGGACTACCTCTTCAAACGTAACCGCAGCTTATGCTGGTATCGGCAGTGGTTTACCTGCGTTACGCCCTGAACGTATTATTGCAGTTGCTAAATCATTCAGCTCATCTGTAGGTACAGGTACGCTAGTTACTGCAATGGAAGAGCAAGATAACTTCCGTGAAGCGGCTAACGAATATGGCGCAGTAACAGGTCGTCCACGTGATATGGGTTACTTTGATGCAGTTGCAACGCGCAACGGTGTTGAGCTACAAGCGGCAACTGAAATTGCATTAACAAAAATTGACTGTTTAAGTGGTATGGCGGATCTTAAAATCTGTACGTCTTATGCTGGCGAACACACTGAGAACCCAATCTGGCCTCAAACTTCAGCACTAAGCCCTGTTTACGAAAACATGGAAGCATGGCAAGAAGACATCACTGGTTGTCGTACTTTTGAAAGCCTACCAAAAGCGGCTCAAGCATATGTATTACGTATTGAAGAGCTAATGGGCGTGCCAGTAAGCATGGTTTCTGTTGGTCCTGAACGTGAACAAATGATCATCCGTTAATCTGAACATTATTAATATACGTTAATGATTGACGTATAGAATAAAAAATTAAAGCCGTGCCATCCTATTGTGTGAGAATTTTAGGTGGTACGGTTTTTTATTATCAAACCAATAATTCATTTCAATCTATCTCATTAGAGGCACAACAAATCTAATAAATAATCACTATGACCCAATTCATAGTTGAGCTAGAGATCTAATTTTTGACTCAAAACTCAACAGAGTTAGATTGAAAAAAGAGGAGTTCAGGTACACTCTGCATTTAATATTTATAAACCAAGGATAGGAAATGAATTCGGTTCGTTTTGGAGAGAAGCTAATCACTCCATCTAAATTATTATGTATTGGCCGTAATTACGTTGCCCACATTAATGAATTAAATAATACGATACCAGAACAAATGGTGGTATTTAATAAACCGAATTCATGTATTTCTTCCACACTTTCAGCTTTTCACCAAGAGCGCCTACATTATGAAGTAGAGATCTGTTTTCTTATTGAAAAAGAACAGCTATCTGCCGTTGCAATAGGTTTTGATTTAACCAAACGAGATTTACAATCTGAGCTAAAAAGCAAAGGGCTTCCTTGGGAGCGAGCAAAAGCATTTGATGGATCAGCCGTGTTTAGCCGTTTCATCCCTCTTGATGGTATCGACATTAATCAACTTCAAATTGAGCTATTCATTAACAGTATGAGAGTCCAATGTGGCCAAGTTAGCCAAATGATTTACTCTCCAGAAACAATCCTTGCTGATTTAAAATCCTATACCCAATTGTATGATGGCGATGTCATCATGACTGGTACACCTCAAGGCGTAGGTGAAATTCATATGGGTGATATTTTTCTTAGCCGCTTAAAGTTAGATGGAAAGACACTTATTGAGGCTGAATGGGTAGCGAGGTAACACCACCCACCCCCTTAGCCCTATGCTGAAAATACCCATAAGTTAAGCACTAAGAATACGAGCATGCTGATAATCGTTGTCAGTAATACATTCTTTGTTTTCCATGCAATGAGAGCAGCAGTTAATGCCGCCCACAAATACGGATTCGACCCAAAAAGCGATAATTCATTGTCAGGCATAAATACAATCGGAGCCCAAATTGCAGTTAAAACAGCAGGACTTGAATAGCTTAATAATCTCTGAGTTTGAGTGTTTAATCTAAGGGGTAATTTGGGTTCTAAAAACAGATAACGGCTTAAAAACACTAATGCCGTCATTGCTAAAATTGATATAAAAATCATCCTCTTTTCCCTCTTAATGTCTCTGTTAAATACCCTGCTACCATACCGCCAATACTCGCTATCATTAAACTGCCTTCAACTGAAAAATACGTCAGTGTGACAGACAAGATTAAGGCACTAATAACAGAGACCAATACTGGGCTATTTTTAATGGTAGGTACAACAATGGCAATAAAGGTCGCCGCCACCGCAAACTCTAACCCAAGCTCATTCAATGAGGGAATATAACTACCCGCAACAATTCCAGCTAAAGTTGCTGCATTCCAAAAGAAATAGAAACTGAATCCTGCACCTAATGCGTACCAACGATTAAATTGTTTTTCTGATTGATGTCCACACACAGCAAACAATTCATCGGTTAATAAAAAGCCAAGAGATAAACGCCAACGAAGTGGTAATGGACTAATTTTATCTCTCATCGAGACACTATATAAAAAATGACGCGAGGTAATAAAAAACGTAGTTAGCAACATAGTTGTTAACCCTGCGCCTGTTTTGATCATCCCCATTGCTACTAACTGTGCTGAACCTGCAAACAAAATTGCTGACATAGCTTGACCTTCAAAAGGGGTAAGACCAACATCAATAGCAAATGAACCTGCTAATAAGCCCCATGGTAATACAGCGATGCTAAGTGGGATCATCGCTAATGTTCCTTGCCAAAAAAGACGAGAATGGGAACAAGGTGATGTAGTTGTATTTATATCCATTAATTACTCTTCATTTATCAAACTGACCTATATTAAAACCGTCTTTATTTACTCAGGATTGTACAAACTTGCTTAAAAAAGTTTGAGGTATTGCCCTGGAGTAATACCCATCGCTTTTTTAAAGTGACGATGTAAATGACTTTGATCGTGAAATCCCGTTTCCTGAGCAGTATCAGACAAAGTATGCCCTTGTTTAAGAAGCTTACGAGCCATGCGTAAACGAGATTGAATTTGATAACTGTGTGGAGGAAGGCCAAACGCTTTTTGAAATGATCTAACTAGGTGGTAAGCACTCAAGTGACTAAGTCGTGATAGATCTTCAAGAGAAACATCTGCTTGAGGGAAATCGTCTAAGAATTCTTTTATTAAATACAATGGTTTTTGAGCTTTAGAGATAGCTCCATCTGTATAACGCATTTTACTGTGCTTACACATGAGTTTAACTAAAACGCCATAAACTAAGGTTTCTCTTAATAAACGATTATCCGATTGTTCCAGCATGGTGAACACTAGCCTCAATTGGTTCGCTAATTCTGGATCATAAACCACAGGCTCCGCAAAATAAGGGGCGCCAACCTGCCCACAGCTCAATTCTCTGCTTAAACTTTCTAACTGCTCAGGCAAAGGATACATCGCCTTATACCCCCACCCTCCATCCGTTGCCGAATGACCACTGTGAATATCGTCGGCATTAATTAAAATGATGCTGTCTTGAGGAGCGGTATGATTGCCACCAGTACGATAAAAGTGCTGAGCACCACGTTCAATGACACCAATAGTATAGCCTTCATGACTGTGGCGTGAGAAAGTCTGCTTTTCATAATCAGCATCTAAAATCTCTAACCCACCAAGCTCCTCGGCCACTTGGTATTCTGCCCTTTCTTTTTTTATTTTTTCATTCGTCATCATTTACCATGAGCACATTTATCCACATTCAATAAAGTATATATCAAGCATGCTCATTTCTTTTGTACAAAATTGCGCATTATCGAACACTCAAGGTTATTAACAAAAATATCTATATTTTTTAATATGTCGATTTTATCTGATTAGTTGGATTTTTAATCATGGAAATTACCTCCTTACTACTATAAAATCCGCCTCCTAATTTATAATTCAAAATAAAATAATGATTGATATTACTATTCTTCCTGTTTATTTAACTGCTGTTATCGCCCTGCTTCTTTTACCTGGTCCAGATATGCTATTAATTGCAAGTTCGAGTATGAGTTACGGCCGTAAAGTGGGATTGTTTGCGAGTTTAGGTAATGCGACCTCGGGGATTATTTTAACTCTACTTGCTGCTTTGGGCGTATCTGCATTAATTGCAATGAGTCCTTTAGCTTTGCAAGCCTTGCATTTACTTGGCGGTATGTATTTATTAAAGATGGGCTGGGATTGTATTCGAGCAGAAGCTGATGAAGCGCCAGAATTACAACAAGGTTCAACAATGGCGACCACGTTTTACCAACGTGCTTTAGTCAGTAATCTATTAAATCCTAAAGCATTAGTTTTCTTTGTGATGTTTTTACCGCAATTTGTTTCTACCAATATTGCAGCAACCTCTGGTGAGCAAATGCTAGTTCTTGGGTTATTGCTAAACGTACTTGGTTTGCTGTTTAATCTAATCTTAGTCGCTTTAGTAGGCACGCTTGGAAAGTCATTAATTAATAATGTGAAGTTCAGAACCTATCAACATAAATTCATGGGAGGTATTTTTATGATTCTTGCCTTATGGATGTTGAGTTCTTTTGTGACAGCGCTTTAATACAATTTAGCGATATACATAAAAACGGTGAGCATTGAGCTCACCGTTTTTGTTTCTGACCTATCTATTGATAGCTTAGCCTCTTTAGCACTCTTGTTTTTAAACTAGGCTCTTTTGATGCTCTGTGATCAAATGTTCCATCGCTTCATTTGCTTTAGCTTGAATTATCAAGTATTCATCTGTTGGTGAAATATCTACCACCACTTCATAATAACATTTCAATTTCGGTTCCGTTCCTGATGGGCGAACAATAATACGAGAGCCATCTTCTAAATGATAAATCACGACATCACTGGCTGGTAAATCAATTGATTCTGTCATGCCATTTGAAAGATACCGTAACGACGCTTTTAGATCTTCAGTAACACTGATATTTATTCCAGCGATTTGCTTTGGTGGGTTTGCTCTAAGTTTATCGCCAATTGGTGGAGAATTAGGATCTAATGCAATACTTTGTTGCGCGTTTACATATAAACCGTGAGTACGATAAATCAATTCTAACTCATCCCAAACACTCTTACCTTGAGTTGAAAGCTCAGCAGTTAATTGAGCAAAAGCAACTAAAGCTGATAATCCATCTTTATCCCACACTTCACTACCTATGGTGTATCCAAGCGCTTCTTCATACGCAAAAAGAAATTGCTTCTCATCACTCTGTTTTTGCATTGCGACATTAGTCAGCCATTTAAAGCCAGTAAGTGTCTGGAAATACTCTGCACCGTTTTCCTCAGCTATTTTCTTTAATAAACGAGAAGACACAATCGTATTACCAACCAACTGCTTAGTTGAATCCGTGTGTTTCAACAAATAATGTCCAAATAAAATACCAACTTGATCTCCTGTCAGCATTTGATAACTACCATCTATTTTTCTCGCAGCAAGGGCAAAACGATCCGCATCGGGGTCATTAGCACACGCAAGTTCAGCTTGTACTGAATCTGCCAGTGCGATCACCATATCCATTGCTCCTTTTTCTTCTGGATTAGGGAAGTTTACAGTAGGGAAAGTACCATCTGGCTCTTTCTGCTCAGCAACACTAAAAAAATGATCAAAACCTGAATCTCGCAACAGGGTTTCAGCCATATCAGCACCAACACCGTGCATCGCGGTATAAGCAATCGAAATGGCAGATGGATCCGTATGGTTTGAAAGTAATGGGTTACTGTTCATCGCATTACGATAACTTTGGTAATAATCATCATCCAACCACACCAATAAGCCTTTTGCTTCCGCATCACCAAGCGACATTAACGGAATTGGCTTAGTCGCCGCAATATCTATTTCATTAGCAATACCAGAATCGTGCGGCGGGATAATTTGCGCACCATTTTCCCAATACACTTTAAAACCATTGTATTCTGGCGGATTATGGCTTGCAGTAACCACCACTGCGCCTGCTGCATTAAACTTCTTTATGCCATAAGCAACAATTGGAGTCGCTGCTACTTTCTTGGTTAAAAAGACTTTAATGCCCAGTGCAGTTAAAACACTAGCGGTATCACGAGCAAATTGTTGCGAGTCAGTACGACCATCATAACCGATAACAACGCCTCTTTTGCTTGCATCAATAATGTGTTCAATTAAATAATGACCTAAGCCTGTTGCTGTTTCTTGAATCACGAGTCGATTCATTCGGTTAGGCCCTGCTCCTACCATACCACGCAACCCTGCAGTACCAAATTGCAGACGAGAAGAGAAACGATCTTCTAATTCTGAAACATTATTACTATCAACAATGCATTGAAGCTCTTCACGTGTCTTTGGGTCTGGATCTCTAGTTAACCACTCTGTTATTTTTTGCATCATAATAAAAACCTCTTTACTGAATATGCCACAATTCTAAATGATATTTATTATCAATTACATGAGCGCAATCGCTAAACTCATGTAAAATTAAACATGAACAAATTATAGCTCTAATACATAACTATCTTTACTCAGATAATACAAAAAACAACTATCTCTTATTTTCCTCTTATTTTTACGTTAATAAGTGATAGAGTAGAAACAGAGTGAAATTAATATAACCTATTTATTTGTAAGGATATTATATGAAAATTGCAATGTTCAGCACCAAATCTTATGATGAGCTTTCTTTTAGCCGAAGTAATGAGAAGTATCAGTTTGAGTGCCAGTATTTCAACTTTCAACTCACAGAAAGTACGGCTCCTATTGCCGATGGTGCTGACGTTATCTGCGCTTTTGTCAATGATGACTTATCTGCACCAGTGCTGGCTAAACTGGCTTCTCAAGGCACCAAATTAATCGCAATGCGTTGTGCAGGTTTTGATCGAGTTGATCTTGATGCAGCAAAAGAACTAGGACTACAGGTTGTTCGTGTTCCTGCTTATTCTCCAGAAGCGATAGCAGAACATGCAGTGGGAATGATGATGTGTCTTAATCGCCGTTTTCATAAAGCATATCAACGAACTCGTGATGCTAACTTTTCTCTAGAAGGCTTAACTGGCTTTAACTTCTTTGGTAAAACAGTGGGTGTTATTGGTTCAGGTAAAATTGGTCTTGCAACGATGCGAATCCTAAAAGGTTTAGGGATGGAGATCCTTTGCTATGACCCATATCCAAATCAAATTGCTATTGATTTAGGAGTAAAATACACGACCTTAGATGATATTTTCACCCACTCAGATGTAATCACATTACATTGCCCACTAACCTCAGAAAATACACATTTATTAGACACCGACTCATTTGAAAAAATGAAAGATGGTGTGATGATCATCAATACAAGTCGTGGTGGGTTGCTTAACTCAGCCAATGCGATTGAAGCATTAAAAGCAGGCAAAATAGGCGCGCTTGGGTTGGATGTTTATGACCACGAGAAAGAATTATTCTTCCAAGATAAATCAAACGACATTATTACTGATGATGTATTCCGTCGTTTATCTGCCTGTCATAACGTCCTCTTTACGGGACACCAAGCATTCTTAACAGACGAAGCATTAGAGAATATTGCTAGCACGACACTGGTGAGTATTGACGCCTTCATTAAAGGTGAAGTGTCTGGTAATGAGTTGATTCAGGCGTAATAATGATAACTCCCTCATGAATATAGTGCATGAGGGGGTTATAGTAAAAAGACTAGATTATCGTAGTCGGTTTAGTACCACTTGTTGATCAAGATTCTCTTGATAATCGGTATATTCAAGTCCTTTATCAAATACAAACTCTGTCACTAAACGAGTGACTAATGCTCTTAATTCATCGGCATTCCATGGTTTTTCAATATAACTTTCAATGCGAGCTCGGTTAATCGCAATAATGGTATCTTGATGAGTGGCTTGCCCTGTTAGCAGCACCTTCTTGGTTCTTAAAAAGCGGTAGTCGTGAGACACATCCGTTAATAACTCCACACCACTTTTACCCGGCATCACATGATCAGACAACACTAGTGCAATGTGCCCACCTTCACTGTCCAATTCATCCATTAAATCTAATGCTTCATCTGCCGACTCACACTCTTCAATGTTTATCCATGATTTGAGTGGGGCGAGATCTTGCAAAACGGCACTCAGCACTTCCCTTTGATCGTCTACACAAATCAGATTAAGCTTTTCCATGACCGTCCTCCACTGGCAATTTAATTCTAAAAATAGTTTTTTCTTGATTACTTTTTACTGCAATCGAGCCACCGTATCCACTCAAGATCCGCTTCACGATAGCCAGTCCTAACCCTAGCCCAAAAGAGAGTCCGCCTTTTTTGGTGGTAAAGTTAGGTTGAAATATTTTACGTCTCGTCGCTTCATCAATTTCTGGTCCATTATTGGCAATAGTAACGAGAACAAAGCGATTTGACACTCTGGTAGAGATCTCAATCTCTGGTTCTTGTACTTTCTCCATGGCATCGCTGGCATTTTTGATAATGTTCGCCCATATCTGCACAAGCTCTGTGGCTGATGCTTTCACCATTGGCATAGCAGCAGGGCTTAAATGCACAGATACACGGCGTAAATCACTTTGCAGTAAGACTAAGGCTTTATTGATACTGTCATTCACATCTAAAATTTCATCGGTATCAATGTCTGTTCGACCTAACTGTTTTACTGAGCGAACAATCCCAACGGAGTGCCTTGCAGCCAAACGCATGTCGTGTAGATCTCGACCTATGTTCCAATACCTCACTGCTTGCTCTGGACTTTTAAGCCAAAATTGAGAAAGGTCCCCCTCTGGTACTGCACGAGCTAATTCTCGTGCGGTATCTCTATCAATACCGTAGCTAACTTCAAGCTCTCTGCCTCGTTTTCTTACTTCAGAAGAGCTAATATTTTGGCCATTAATTAATCCTTGATCGACAAAACTACTCGCTTCTGGATGTATCTCTTCAAGTAATTCTAAAATAATAGATTGAAGTCGCTCTGTTTTACTGCTCAATACCCCTACTGCATTATTGAGTTCGTGGGCAATTCCCGCCGCTAATTGTCCTAACGTTGTCATTTGCTCTGCTGAATATAACTTTTGTAAGGCTTTCTCTTTTTCAATAGATTCATGCATTGCTCTGCGTTGCCTACGAGAAAGTTCATTAACAATAATTGGTGTAAATTGAGCGGTTAAAGGACCATAGCGCTCTAACTCAATTGCGGTTGTTGTAGAGTCAATCCAACTCAATTCACTTTCTGTTTTACTCACCACCGTTGACGAAGCAATTAAGGTTTCAGAGAAAAAACTGTGCACCCCAATAAACGCCCCTTCAGAAGCACTAAATACCTTAACTTGACTCTCACCATTCTCTTCTAAATAAAATCCTTCTAGCTCTCCTGAACAGACGTAATAGAGACGATCATTATCTGCCCCTTGCTCTAAAATTGTTTCTCCCGCAGGAATAACGACTCTTCGCTCAGGTTGGCTAAAATAAGCATCAATCAAACGCTGTAGTTTATCTTGATTCATAAGCTATCCAATATGACCAACAGTGTGAAGAACCCATACCATCACGAAACTTAATAAGACCCCTATTACCCCTAAGATTACGCCTGTTTTCGCCATTTGGCTGCTTTCTACATTTCCTGTTGCGTGTGCTAACGCATTAGGTGGCGTACTGATTGGCAATGACATACCTAAAGAAGCAGCAAACGTTACGATTAAGATAAGCGTTAGCTCTCCGCCAAGTGGTGTCAGTGACGTCATTGATGTACCTAAAGCCGCCATAATTGGCATTAATAAGTTAGCGGTTGCTGTATGTGACATGAAGTTCGCCATGATTAAACATAAGAAAGCCGCACCAAATAACACAACATAAGGAGAGTAAGCATCAAAAGGAATGCTATGAACCACTAATTTAGCTAAGCCTGTCTTATCTAAAGCTAAACCAAGCGCAATACCACCCGACACTAACCATAGAACATCCCACGAAATTTTCTTAAGATCTTCTTTATTAATGATCCCAGTAAGAGAGAACACCGCCACTGGAATTAATGCAACCGTATATGAATTCATTCCATGGCTTGACCCCATTAACCATAAAATGATCGTTCCTGCGAAAGTAATGTACACCATGATAGCTTTTGGTGTTTTTAAGAACTTACCTTTAATATCTAAATTCATTGATGTTTGTTTAGCTGGATATAGATAAACAATTAAAAACCAAGCAAGCGCCATCATTACAATCACAAATGGCACACCAAATACCATCCATTCACCGAAAGTAATTAAGTTATCACCCACTAGATATTTTAGTGCGATTGCATTCGGGGGCGTTCCAATAGGCGTTCCAATACCACCAATGTTCGCTGCAATAGGAATACATAAAGCAAACGCAACTCGACCCGGGTCTTTAGGACCAAATACAGCGATTACTGGCGTTAAGATCGATAACATCATCGCAGTTGTCGCAGTATTCGACATGAACATCGAGAAAATGCCCGTGATCAGCATCAACCCTAACATTACAAATTTTGGATCTGTACCGAACGGTTTAAGTAATACTCTGGCTAAATTGACATCTAAGCGATATTTTGTTGCCGCCATTGCGAGGAAGAAGCCACCTAAGAACAGCATAATGATAGGACTGGCAAAGGTTGCCATGATGTCGCTGTAATTGAGTAGTTCTCCAAAATGAGGGGCATCTTGATTCATTTTAAATAAGATAAACCCTTTGTCAGAAACCATTAAAAGTTCTAAAACAATGATGACTACTGAGGTTGCATAAATTGGAATAGGCTCAAATACCCAACACAATGCTGCCAATAAAAAGATAGCAATGACACGCTGCTGAATAATCGTCATACCTTCAAAAGGAAAAGCTGACAAAGGCATCAAAAGAATGATGAGAGGGATAATTGTTGGGATTAAATACTTCATGTATTGACGCATAACGCTACCGACTTCCATAGAACAATAAAAGGTAATAACGAGAATTATCCCCTTAACCACTCATTCGGTATAACGTGTTAGATCAATCATTATTTCGAAATAATAATAAATATGAAGATTTGTGACAGAGGTAGCATAAAAAAAGAGCTGCATTTCTGCAACTCTTCTCTATTAAGCCTGATGTCGATAACTTAAAAATTAAGACTCTTTTTCAGTTTTCTCAGCTTTTGGTTTTTTACGTTTATCAGTAATTGCCCATTTTCCATCAATGTATAAACCTGTCCAACCTGATGGCTTTCCATCATTTTCTGAACGCACGTAGTTTTCTTTCGTCTTACGACTAAAGCGAACTACCGCAGGCTTACCATCTGGATCATGTGTTGGCGCTTCCGTTAAGTAAGTAAACTTAGGAGACAGACGCTCTTTGAAGCGTACTAGCTCTTCCACTAATGGTGCACGTGTTTCACGTGATTTAGGGAAAGTGCTTGCGGCTAAGAATAAACCTGACGCACCATCACGCAATACAAAGTACGCGTCTGATTTTTCACATTCCAATTCGGGAAGATGAACAGGATCTTCTTTTGGCGGCGCAACTTCGCCATTTTTAAGGATCTTACGTGTGTTTTTACACGTTTCACTCGTACAATCCATATATTTACCAAAGCGGCCGTTCTTAAGTTCCATATCTGAGCCACATTTGTCACACTCGACAATTGGACCATCATAGCCTTTAAGTTGGAATTCACCTTTCTCGACAATGTAACCATCACAGTTCGGGTTATTACCACAAACGTGCAGTTTACGATCTTGATCGATTAGGTAAGGGTCCATTGCTGTTTCACACTTAGGACAACGTTTCTTCGCACGTAACGCTGCGGTTTCTACGTCTTCTTCAAGAACATTAATAATGCCCTCTTCATTGCCTAAGTTAATGGTTTTCTTACAGCGCTCTTTTGCCGGTAATGCGTAACCTGAACAACCAAGGAATACCCCAGTTGATGCGGTACGAATACCCATATTACGATCACACGTCGGACATTTAATATCAGTTTCTACGATATTATTTGGTGACATACCGCCTTCTGATTCATCAAGCTCAGCTTTAGCTATATCATCAGTGAAATCTTGGAAGAACGCGTTAAGTACATCTTTCCAATCTTTGTCGCCTTCAGCAATCTTATCTAAGTTGCCTTCCATACGCGCGGTAAAGTCGTAATCCATTAAATCATCAAACGATTGATTTAGACGGTCTGTTACGATCTCACCCATTTTCTCTGCATAGAAACGACGAGTTTCAACACGAACATAACCACGGTCTTGAATCGTTGAGATGATTGATGCATAAGTTGATGGACGACCAATGCCTTTTTTCTCAAGTTCTTTAACCAATGCCGCTTCTGTGAAACGCGCTGGTGGCTTAGTAAAGTGTTGTTTTGGATCAAGCTGTTCTAGTTTTAGCTTATCACCAAGTTGAACGGCTGGTAATAATTGGTCTTCGTTTTTACCCATTGGACGTTGCACGCGAGTCCAACCGTCAAATTTAAGGATACGACCTTTCGCTTTTAGGGTAAATTCATCCGCTTTTACACTCAATGTGGTTGAATCATATTGTGCTGGTGTCATTTGACACGCCACAAATTGATTCCAAATTAAGTTGTAAAGTTTATGTGCGTCCGCTTCCATTCCTTTTAGGTCATCTACTTTCACATCAACGCTTGAAGGACGAATCGCTTCGTGGGCTTCTTGAGCGCCTTCTTTACTACCGTAGGTAATTGGAGCAGCAGGTAAATAACTGTCACCGTACTCTGAACCAATAAACTCACGTAACGTCTCTACCGCTTCTTTACTTAAGTTAGTTGAATCAGTACGCATATAAGTGATGTAACCCCCCTCATAGAGGCGCTGAGCTAACATCATGGTCTTTTTCACACCGTAACCTAAGCGGGTACTTGCCGCTTGTTGCAGTGTTGAGGTAATAAATGGTGCCGACGGCTTACTTTTTGTTGGGCGATCTTCACGCTTACATACTTCATATTCTGCTTTTTCAAGAATACTTACTGCTGCTTCCGTATCCGCTTGCGTTAGTGGTTTAAATACAGAGCCATTACGCTGTGCGACTTGAAGACGGAAGTTTTCTTTGCCTGCCGTTAATGTGTCTGCGTGAATATCCCAAAACTCTTCAGGGATAAATGCATTAATTTCACGTTCACGCTCAACCAGCACTTTTACTGCAACCGATTGAACACGACCTGCTGATAAACCACGAGCAACTTTTTTCCATAGCAATGGTGATGCCATGAAGCCAACAACACGGTCTAAGAAACGACGTGCTTGCTGTGCGTTTACACCTGGCATGCTTAACTCACCCGGAGTTTCAAACGCCTGTTGAATCGCATTTTTTGTAATTTCGTTAAAAACTACTCGTTTATAGCGTGAATCATCACCACCGATGATCTCGCGAAGGTGCCACGCAATAGCTTCCCCTTCACGGTCTAAATCGGTTGCGAGATAAATAGTGTCTGCGTTTTCTGCTAATTTCTGTAATTCAGCAACAACTTTTTCTTTACCCGGTAAGATTTGGTAATTCGCAGCCCAATCATTATATGGGTCAATACCCATTTTATTAATTAGGTTCTTTTTGTCTCTTTCTTTCTTAATGCGTGCTTTTTCTTCAACACTCATGCCTTTAGTCGATGCAGCTGTGGCTTTCTTGCCTGTGCTTGTCGAGCCCATAGGCAAATCACGAACGTGACCTACACTGGATTTTACGATGAAGTCCTTGCCAAGGTATTTATTAATTGTTTTAGCTTTGGCTGGTGACTCCACGATAACTAGAGATTTACCCATAATGTCTCACTAACGTCCTCGTGCTGAAATACAAAACTGTCGAAAATAACAATATCCACAGCTATAAATTGAACTTTTATCTATATATTACTATTGAGGGAGGATGCCATCACGTCAACCTCTTTTTTTACAATTGCTTCTGAATGGTCGCGCTTTGGACAGTTGTTAAGTAGATGTAATGATCATCTAATACTTTTTCAAGCGCCCTCATTTCGGTCAAATCTATTAACATTTACTGACTAATAGCTCAAAAAGTTCATTCAATATCTTGCACTAGCTCACAATAAAATGGCTATTTATTCTGAAATTTTTATTTTCATACTCATGATTTACATCAATTGTCTTTTAAAATTTTTATGCTTAAAATCCCTCTTTTATATAACAAAAAATGAGTGACGTATGAACGATAAAAAATCCATTTCTGAGGCTGATTTACTGTTAATAGCCAATCAAATCATTCAAGATCACGAAAATTATGTTGACGGTATGCGTGCAACGAGTGTCGAAGAAAAAGAAGAAATATTAGTATTTAAAGGCGAGTACTTTTTATCAGATCAAGGCTTACCAACAGAGAAAACAACCGCTGTTTTTAATATGTTTAAGTACCTTGCTCACCAGCTTTCAAAAAAGTTTACCGTTAAGTAATTTTGCTAGTAAAAAGCAATAAAAAAGGCTGAATTAATCAGTAATGCCGATCATTTAAGGTAAATATGATCGGTTGACCGATCCTTTTTAGATGTCAAAATCCAAGTGTATTTTATGCACTTGGATTTTTTTATGGATGTTTCTCAAGCTCTAAACATAATCAA
>Ga0316197_10001239_pt1 | contig 18338 bp, 19 predicted proteins | sample OudBiesiAoxic_MG_FD_204939 | JGI IMG/M metagenome (GOLD analysis project Ga0316197, IMG submission 204939) | Coastal sediment microbial communities from Oude Bieten Haven, Netherlands - site A oxic | ecosystem: Environmental > Aquatic > Marine > Coastal > Sediment | place: Netherlands... | reverse complement strand
GGAAGAACTCTTTACCTTCATGCTCTGCGTAAAAACCCCTCGCTTGTGCATCCGTTAAGTGAAGCATTTTTGCTGCCACGACACGCAAACCCGCTTTCTCGATACGGTTATATATTTCACCAATAAGGTTTCGCTTCACTGCGTCAGGCTTAACAATTGAGAATGTTCTTTCAAGGGCCATATAATTTCCTTTTTACTTTTGTTACCTTCACTATTCTTATTACGAAATGTGTAAGGTTTATGCTGATTGACTTTACGACGTTTTTTCGGTGGTTTTATACCCATTCTATTAGGTAACCATTTAGGTTAATTGTAGAGGTATAAACCACCTTATTATTTTAATTAATGACTTTATATTATCTTTTACTTTGATTGGTCAACAAGAAAGCGCGCTAATGTGCGGACACCCATACCTGTTGCACCAGCGGACCATTTATCACTGGCCGATTTACGATAAGTCCCTGCGCAATCAAAGTGTAACCATCCTTTTTTGTGGTCTTCTACAAAATAAGATAGGAAGGCGGCGGCAGTACTCGCACCGGGTGCGAAATCACCACTACTGATATTAGACAAATCGGCAAAACTGGAAGGTAGCATGCCTCGATGAAAATCGGCTAATGGCAATGGCCACAGACCTTCTTTCTCTTCGTTTGCGCTGGTTAATACTTTATGGGACAACTCATCATCAAAAGACAATAGTGCATGGAAATCATTACCCAATGCGTTTTTAGCAGCGCCTGTTAATGTAGCACAGTCGATAATAAGCTCTGGGTTTTGCTCACTGGCAAAGATGAGGCCATCAGCCAAAACCAAACGCCCTTCCGCATCTGTATTCATTATTTCGACAGTTTTGCCATTTTTATAGGTAATAATATCACCGAGCTTTAGTGCTCGACCTGACACCATATTTTCTGCACAACATAGGATAAGCTTAACGCGCTTATTCAAACCGCGAAGAATCGCCAACCCTAAACCACCAGTAATGGTACCAGCACCACCCATATCGGCCTTCATCGATGTCATGCCGTTAGAAGGTTTTAAGCTATAACCACCAGAATCAAAAGTGATACCTTTACCGACTAGGCAAGCAAAGACAGGGGCCTCTTTATCGCCCGTTGGGTTGTAATCTAGCTGAAGCATTGCCGATGTCCTTTCAGAACCACGACCCACAGCAAAAATCCCTGTCCAACCTTCTGACAGTAAATCTTTATCTTTGACAATACGGTACGTAACGTTTTCTGGAGAGAGCGATTTTATGAACTCACCCGCCATAGAAGCAAGCTGCCTTGGCGCTACCTCTTCTGCTGGTTTATTGATTATATCGCGAACCCAATCAGTGGTTTTTATTCTTGCTTCTAACTCTTTTTGATCGGCATCATCTAATGCAGTCCAATCCACATTACCTTTGTTTTTTGGAGAACGGAATCCTTGTAAAAAAGTCCAAACTTCCTCTAATCCCCAGCCGTCACCGACTAATTGGATTGACTTGATTCCATTGCCTTCAAGCTTTCTTGCCGCTTTTTGAATAACACCTGTATCGTGTGAACCATCTGTATGTATCTGCGCGCCATTTTCGTTAAATGAGATAACCGCTTTTTCGCCCCATTGGGCATCCGCTTGATCTTTTGATATCTGTACTTGCATCTGTGTAGACATAATTTCTCCTAGCTCTATATGCAGCTCTCTTTTTTATAACTGCGTCTTTTTTCGGCGATCGTAATTACCGTCTAAGTTGTCATTATTACAAACGAAATAGAAGGGCTATGCCCTTCTATTTTTTAAATTATTTACTTTTACTCTTCAACATTAACCTTACGATTAATCCATTTCATCCATCCAACAGAGAATGATGGCTTCTAATATCTTCTCATTAGAACGTTGAGGATCGTCATCAAACTCTTCCAGTTCTGTGATCCATTTATGTAAATCAGTAAACCGTACCGTTTTAGGATCAGTATCTGGATACAAATCACATAACTCAATAGCTATATCTAGAGAATCAGTCCATTTCATCATTTGCTCCCTTTCGTAAACTTAGTGGTCTTCTGATGCGTGGTTAACCGTATACTTTGGTATCTCAACCACGAGATCTTCATCCGCGACGATGGCTTGACAACCTAAGCGGGATTCAGGCTCAAGCCCCCACGCTTTGTCTAACATATCATCTTCTATTTCATCACTCTCAGTAAGAGAATCAAACCCTTCACGAACGACAATATGGCACGTTGTACATGAGCATGATTTCTCACACGCATGCTCAATTCCAATACCATTTTTTAACGCTACATCAAGAACCGTTTCACCTGATTTCGCTTCCAACACTGCGCCTTCAGGGCAAAGTTCTTCATGGGGTAATACAACTATCTTGGGCATATTCTTTTCCTACTCTTAAATCAGTACAGCAAACTAAATATCATCAACAGATTGACCTGAAAGTGCACGTCGAATCGAAATATCCATTCGACGAGACGCAAATTCTTGGCTCGCTTTGTCTGTTTCTTTAATACCTTGCTCTATTGCATCTGCATTATTGCCATTTCGAAGCTCAATAAGTGCTTCGATGGCTTTTATAAGTTCTTTACTTTCGTCATCCGTAAGCAATGCATCACCATCGGCTTTCATCGCGGCGACCAATCCTTCGATTACTCTGTCAGCCTCAACTTTTTGCTCTGATAAAGCTCTCGCCTCCATATCATCTCGGGCATGCGTCATAGAGTCTCTTAGCATGTTAGCAATTTCATCATCGCTTAGTCCGTACGAAGGCTTAACCTGAATCTCGGCCTGAACCCCTGTACTTTTTTCCATCGCGGTAACAGACAACAACCCATCCGCATCAACCTGATAGGTCACGCGTATATGAGCCGCTCCAGCCGCCATTGGAGGAATACCTTTAAGAGAAAACTTAGCGAGGGAGCGACAGTCATCAATTAGCTCTCGTTCACCTTGTGTCACGTGCACAATCATCCCTGTTTGCCCATCTTTAAAGGTCGTGAACTCTTGCGCTTTAGCGACAGGTATTGTGGTATTACGTGGAATAATTTTTTCGACCAACCCACCCATGGTTTCAATACCCAATGAAAGCGGGATAACATCTAACAATAGCATTTCAGAGTCAGGCTTGTTGCCAACCAAGATATCGGCCTGAATCGCGGCACCAATTGCGACCACTTCATCTGGATTTATTGTGGTAAGTGGCGTGCGACCAAAGAAGTCTCCGACCATCTCGCGTACGGAAAGAATACGAGTTGACCCTCCGACCATAACGACTTCTAACACCTCTTCTCTGTCTACATCGGCATCTTTCAACACACGGCGGCAAGAAAGCAGTGTTTTCTTAATGAGTGGCTGTATTAGGCTTTCAAATTCATCACGTGTTAACACACACGTCTCATTGAAAAGAGAGACTTCGGCTGACGGCTCTTTTGATAGAGCAATTTTTGCTTCTGTCGCCGCATCCAATAGTGTTCTGTTTTGTTGCGCAGATAATGGGGACGCCAACCCGAGCTGATTCTGGAAGTAATTTGCAATCAAATGGTCGAAATCATCACCACCCAACGCAGAGTCACCACCAGTAGCAAGTACTTCAAATATACCTTTAGAAAGACGTAAAATGGAGATATCAAATGTACCACCACCTAAGTCGTAAACCGCGATAACGCCTTCTTTTCCAGAGTCTAGTCCATACGCGATAGCCGCTGCAGTAGGTTCATTGAGTAACCTGAGTACCTTCATTCCCGCCAATGTTGCCGCGTCTTTTGTACCGGCTCGCTGCGCATCATCAAAATAAGCGGGAACCGTAATGACGACACCTTCTAACTCTCCGCCTAATGTATTTTCAGCTCGCTTGTTTAACGCTGTTAGGATATCAGCCGAAACTTCAATAGGATTTTTAACGCCGGCTTTGGTTTGCAATAATGGCAAACCATTGTCACTTTCGAGAAAATCATATGGCAACAATGGATAACGTGTTTGGATATCAGCCAATGATCGACCGATAAGTCGCTTCACAGAAATGATGGTATTACTGGGGTCTGTTTGAGCGTGACTTCTCGCTTCAGTGCCAACTTGATGGCCTTCGTCTTGGTGTTTTTTATTTTGATAGTAGACAACTGAAGGTAAAATATGGTTTCCGTTTTCATCCGGTAAAGGTGAAGCGGTACCGCTTCGTACAGAGGCAACAAGTGAGTTTGTCGTGCCTAAATCAATACCGACAGCAAGTTTACTTTCATGTGGCGCTGGGCTTTGTCCAGGTTCAGCAATTTGCAATAACATTGAGCGTCCTTATTTGAGCCGCGAATATCTTATTCAACATGCTCAATTTTATTCTTAATTTTTACAACAAAATTGAGTTTCGTATCTGACCTGTTGATTAACCAACGAGTTTGTCTTCAACGCGCTCAACTTCATTTTTAAGTTTTACAATAAATTTAAGTTTACGTACCCGATCGGTCGCTTGTTCCCAAAGGGATTCATCGAGTTCTTTTTTAACATCGAGTAGGATTTGTTTGTACATTTTGCTGACCTTGTTGTCAAAGTCAAACAGGTCATCTTCAGAAGCAATATTTTCTAACTCTTCGCGAAGCTCCATTTGCTCCATCAAGAAAACCGGGTCTTGCAATGTTTTTTGCTCGCCCTTAATATCGAAACCGTTAAGCATCAGGATATATTCTGCACGAGTAATGGGTTGCTTTAATGCTTGATACGCGTCGTTTATCTGCGCCGCTTTTTGCACTGACAGAAGACGATCTCTTTCTGAAGCCATTGCAAAATTATCGGGATGAAATTGACGCTGTAAGTCTCTAAACTTAGAAGAAAGAAGGCTACCATCCAATTCATATTGGATAGGTAGCCCGAATAGTTCAAAATGAGTCATTAAGATAAGTTCCAGTTTGCTAGAGAGATGAGAACTAGAAATAGCAGTTAAACGGTAAAGCTTTCACCACAACCACACTCATCTTTTACGTTCGGATTATTAAACTGAAAGCCTTCATTTAAGCCTTCTTTCACAAAATCTAGTTCAGTACCATCAAGGTAAACCAAGCTTTTTGGATCAATGATAATCTTAACCGTGTTCGTTTCGAACACTTCATCTTCTTCGTTTAACTGGTCAACAAACTCCAACACATACGCCATTCCTGAGCACCCCGTGGTTTTCACCCCAAGACGCAATCCAATACCTGAACCTCGGTTATCAAGAAATGTTTGTACTCGGCTTGCTGCCGCTTCAGTCATCGAGATGGCCATACTTAAACCTTAGAATTTCGTTCTTGTACTAGGGAGGAAAATCCTCCCTTATTTCCAGTTAATGCTAATAATTAGCTAACGGCGCTACCGTTAGCAATCGCTATTATTGATGCTTTTTTTTGTAATCAGATACGGCTGCTTTGATCGCATCTTCAGCAAGAATAGAACAATGCACTTTTACGGGTGGAAGTTCCAGTTCCTCTGCAATTTCTGAGTTCTGGATCGCTGCCGCTTCATCAATACTTTTGCCTTTAACCCACTCTGTAACTAATGAGCTAGAGGCAATAGCGGAACCACAACCATAGGTTTTGAATTTCGCATCTTCGATAATACCTTCTGGTGACACTTTAATCTGTAGCTTCATCACGTCACCACAAGCTGGTGCACCTACCATGCCACTACCTACGCTTGGATCTTCTTTATCAAAAGACCCTACATTGCGTGGGTTTTCATAATGGTCGATTACTTTTTCACTATAAGCCATAATTTTTTCCTCGAATCCTCTATTTCATTAAGATCAATGATGGGCCCACTCTACCGAGCTCAAATCAACCCCTTCTTTATACATATCCCATAGAGGAGACATGTCTCGTAACTTGCTTACGGCAACACGAATTTGCTGAACCGCGTAATCAATTTCTTCTTCCGTCGTAAAACGACCAAAAGAGAATCGTACCGAGCTGTGTGCCAATTCGTCATCAAGACCAAGAGCACGTAAAACATAAGATGGTTCTAGACTTGCTGATGTACAAGCTGAGCCTGAAGAAACGGCAAGATCTTTCAGTGCCATCAACAGCGATTCACCTTCAACAAAAGCAAAGCTGATATTTAAATTATTTGGTAAGCGTTGCTCAAGGTCACCGTTAATCGTCAGTGCTTCCATGCCTTCAAGGCCCGCAAGCATTCTTTCACGCATCGCTAATCCATGGTCGAAATCTTGTTGCATCTCTTCTTTAGCGATACGGAATGCTTCACCCATACCCACAATTTGATGAGTTGCTAAAGTACCAGAACGGAATCCGCGCTCATGACCACCACCGTGCATTTGTGCCTCTAAACGGATACGGGGCTTGCGACGAACATATAACGCGCCAATCCCTTTTGGTCCGTAAATTTTATGAGCCGAGAAAGAGATAAGGTCAACTTTCATCTCTTGCACATCAATAGGTAATTTACCCGCAGACTGAGCCGCGTCTACGTGGAATATGATTTTTCGCTCACGACATAACTCGCCGATAGAGCTGATGTCTTGGATGACACCGATTTCATTGTTTACATGCATGAACGAGACCAAAACCGTGTCTTCACGCAATGCGTCTTGTAATTTATTAAGGTCGATAAGACCGTTTGTTTCTGGTGTAAGATACGTTACTTCAAACCCTTCACGCTCCAACTGACGACAAGGATCTAGAACCGCTTTATGCTCCGTTTTACAGGTAATAATATGCTTACCTTTTTTACCGTAAAAATGTGCAGCACCTTTAATGGCAAGGTTGTCTGATTCTGTTGCGCCGGATGTGATAACTATCTCACGTGGATCCGCGTTGATAAGATCGGCGATTTGCTCACGAGCGGTGTCTACCGCTTCTTCTGCCTGCCAGCCGTAACGATGTGAACGCGATGCAGGGTTACCAAAATTACCGTCCATCGTCATGCACTGAACCATTTTTTCTGCGACTCTTGGGTCAACAGGGCACGTAGCTGAATAATCAAAATAAATAGGCAGTTTCATTTTTTACTCCAGTGAAAAAAATTGCCGCTATGAGCGAACATTTGCACTGATGGGCTCGACAGTGCTTTTTGTTTTTTGTGTATACCCGTTGTTAACCACCAGTTCAATTCCCTGGCGATCAGCGATCTCTAGTACTTCGTTATCTGTCATAAGTTGACCAAGCGTGATGTTGTCTAAGAAATCGCTTATTCGATCACTTAGATCCCGCCAGAGCGTATGGGTTAGACAGCGTGTGCCACCTTGGCAACCACTCTTTCCACCGCATTTTGTTGCGTCAACGGACTCATCAACGGCAGAAATAATAATGCCGATAGATATATCAAACGCTTGTCTACCTAAGCGGTAACCACCACCTGGGCCTCTTACGCTGGCCACCAAACCTGCCTTGCGCAGTTTTGAAAATAATTGCTCTAAATACGAGAGCGAAATACCTTGGCGCTCAGATATATCGGCTAGTGGCACTGGTCCCTCTTGGGAATTAAGTGCAACATCTAGCATTGCAGTTACTGCATATCTTCCTTTAGATGTAAGTCTCATATCACACTCTTTACTATGTCTAATATAGTTAGAGTTTTTCATACCCGACTAAATTGGTCAAGTATTTATTTGACTAATTTAGTCAAGTATTTAACCATTCAAAGGAAAGGGTTATTTTTTGCTTGGTAGCTGCTTCTCAACAGAGGTTAAAATCCCTCTTAAAATATTGATTTCTTGAGATTCTGGTCGAGCGCGATTAAATAATCGTCTCAGTTTAGTCATCACCATATTTGGTTTGTCCTGAGCAATAAACTGGGTACTCGTTATCACTTTTTCAAGGTGCTCATAGAACATCTCTAGCTCTTTGTGACGTGGATACTCTTCTACACGAGTTGGGTAACCACTTTGTAAACGATTAAGATGGGCAACTCTCACTTCATAGGAGAGCGTCTGTACGGCCATAGCAAGGTTCAAAGAACTGTATTCTGGATTCGCAGGAATGCAAACATGATAGTGACAGGCCTGCAGCTCTTCATTTGTGAGCCCGGTACGTTCGCGACCAAAAATCAGCGCAACAGGGTGATTTTCGCCTTCAATAGCAAACTTTTCACCACATTCTCTTGGTTCAAGCATTGGCCATTCTAATGTGCGCGAACGTGCACTAGAACCTACAACCAAACCACAATCGGCTACCGCTTCTTCTAAACTGTCGACTATAACTGCATTTTGAGCGATATCTGCCGCCCCTGCGGCCAATGCTCGAGTTTGGGCATCGACTTCACACTCAGGCTTAACCAAGACAAGTTGGCTTAGCCCCATGACTTTCATTGCCCGTGCAGCAGAACCAATGTTTCCGGGATGAGATGTCCCTATGAGTATTACTTTAACGTTATCTAACATGCTCAAAATTGCCCAATTTGAAAAACCGTAGAATGGTAGCACAGCTAGGGTTTCCGGGAAACTGAGAGTGCGACTGTTCGCTCAATATAAGCAGAATTAAAACCCGAGCGGGTATCCATCCATTTATCTCCTTCTTAACCACCTTTGATAGTGCAAAAAATAACCACTTCCATTTTTTGATAGCTCTGCTATACTCGCGGCCGCTTTCTGTTCTTTAACATCTGTTGGGTATAAATTTATGCATCCTATGCTAAATATCGCTATTCGCGCTGCGCGAAAAGCTGGCAATCATATTGCCAAATCATTAGAAAATGCTGAAAAAATCGAAGCTACACTAAAAGGTAGTAATGACTACGTAACGAACGTAGACAAAGAAGCTGAAGTTATCATCATCGATATCATCAAAGCAGCCTATCCTGATCACTGCATCCTTGCAGAAGAAACAGGTACCATCGAAGGCAAAGATAAAGGCGTGCAATGGATCATTGACCCACTAGATGGCACTACTAACTTTGTAAAAGGTTTCCCTCAATTTTCAGTTTCTATTGCAGTTCGCATGAACGGCAGAACCGAAGTTGCCTGTGTTTATGACCCAATGTTAAATGAGCTTTTCACCGCTCAACGTGGTTCTGGCGCACAGCTAAATAACTCACGTATTCGCGTAAAACAACTTAAAGATCTTGAAGGTACTATTCTAGGTACAGGTTTCCCATTCAAGCAGAAACAACATTCTGAAGCTTATTTCAAAATCATGACATCACTGTTTACTGAGTGTTCTGACTTTCGTCGTGCAGGTTCAGCAGCGCTTGATTTATGTTATGTAGCGGCTGGCCGTGTAGATGGTTTCTTTGAGCTTGGTCTTAAACCATGGGATATGGCAGCGGGTGAACTTATCGCTCGTGAAGCTGGCGCTATCCTAACTGACTTCGCCGGTGGTACAAATTACATGGAATCTGGTAACGTCGTTGCATCAAGTGCCCGTGGTACTAAGAATATCCTGAAGCATATCCGTGAGAACGGTAACAGTGCTATCCTAAAATAGAATTCTAAATTCAATCTATCCAGCCCTCATCGCAAGATGGGGGCTTTTTTTATGCTCAAATAACTCCATAGCACCTATAGACAGACTGCAGTCAGACGATCACATGTACTGTGGAAATGGTTTATTGTCATTCGATGGTTGATTCAAGCTGGGAATGTTTTAATTCCATTATTTGACCTGGTTTTTCGTTTTTAATCAAAGTGAGTAGTCATATGAATTACATTGCGCTGTCTAAATCTACTATTGAATCTGAACACATATGCTGTGCCTTTTCTGATAAAAAATGCCGCGATAGTTATGAAGCGAAAAAATCTTGGTTATCAAAAGAGTTTGATAACGGGTATGTATTTAGGCGCCTAGATGAAAGAGCGAAAGTATTCATTGAGTACGGTCCTGCAGAAAGTGCGTGGTTACCCATTGAAGCACCTGGTTATTTAGCGCTTGGCTGCTTTTGGGTATCGGGTAAATATAAGAATCATGGCCATGGAAAACAACTGTTAGCACAAGCCGTAGAGGACGCTAAGCAAGCAAACATGCGTGGGCTAGTCGCTGTCGTTGGGAAAAAGAAAAATCATTTTATGAGTGACACTAAATGGTTACTTAATCAAGGCTTCATAGTCACGGATACAACTGAAAGTCATTTTGCTTTACTCTCTCTCACATTCGAACATAACGATGAAATGCCTAAATTTTCTGACTGTGTTAGAAAAAGCAATGTCGATGTTGAAGGGTGTGTTGTCTATTATTCAAACCGGTGTCCCTACTCCGAATACCATGTTACTCACTCTTTAGTTGAGAGCTGCCACAAACGTGAAATTGCACTTAAGGTAATTAAACTAGAGACCAAAGAGATGGCTCAGAGCTGTCCATCACCTGCCACTATTTTCAGTCTTTACTATAATGGTATGTTTATAACCACCGATATTAGTGCGTGTATGGATAGCCGTTTTGACAGATATATTCCATCTGATAAAGAATAAAGGCATCCAAGCCTATTTCATTATTAATTGAGAAAGTGCGTGTCGTCGAGTTTGCGTGTCTTTTGCATCACGATATTGGATATGAAACACAAATTGCTTATCTATAGCAACAACGTGTCAATTTCAGATAGCTCAATGAGACCGCATTTTGACTTGAATTGGTATAATGCCAATCATAGCCATTAGCATATAACCGTCACTTTTAACCAAATAATGCTACAACAATAAAAATATAGTCTACTCTTATCATTGCAAAGGAATAATTGATGATTATATTAAAGAATCATCAATTATATTAAGGGATTATCAAGTTATTCATTAGTTAACAATAAATACCATAGCTCACAGATAGTGAATATCGAAATCTAATGAACTTGATTAAAAATAAGTATATTGCGATGAATAATAAAATAACTTTAGGTTTAACTTTAACTCTCATGTTCACGTCATCATTCAGCCTTGCTTCAGGTGGAAAGATTACATTTTCAGGGAGAATTACAGAGCCAACATGTACAATATTGAATTCAACTAAAGCTGAAAACCTTGAGGTAAGTCGTTGCGAAGGGTCAAGCACTAGCGATCAAGCTTTTATGAACATCTCACTTTCTGACATTAATAAAATAGTTAACCAACACCCCTCCAGCGCTTTACTGCTGGACAGAATAGATCATATGGCAAAAAAACTTAACATTAATATCGATATCGCGAATGTAGAGAGCCAAAAAATGGATGAATCTAATAATAATAATTATATTATTGAGTTTGAGTATAATTGATATTAAATAATTTATTGATACCTGTCTTTTAAAGCATAATTAAAAAATAATGCCGCTAACGTAATTATTAGCGGCATTATCATTTCAACTTAACAAGCACAACTCAACGTTTTTCGTTATGGCATCTCGTCAAATTCTGCACCTTCTTTCTCAATTTGAGCAGGCATCAAGTGCTCACGCTGGATACCCAGTTTCAATGCTAGCGCCGAAGCCACATAGATTGAAGAGTATGTACCAACCGTGATACCCAATAGAAGCGCTAGTGCAAAGCCATGAATCATTGCTCCGCCCTGCGTAAACAGTGCGATAACAACAAACAATGTGGTTGCAGATGTAATTAAAGTACGGCTCAATGTTTGAGTAATCGAGTTGTTCATTACTTCAATCGATTCACCCTTACGCATCTTGCGGAAATTCTCACGTATTCGGTCAAATACAACAATCGTATCATTGAGCGAATAACCCACAACCGTCAACAGTGCAGCGACAATGGTTAGGTCAACTTCAATCTCTAGCAGTGAGAATATACCTAGCGTAATAATGACATCATGGGTCAATGCCAACACCGCACCGGCTGCAAGTCGCCATTCAAAACGCATAGAAACATAAAGCAGAATACAGATAAGCGACGCAATAATGGCTAAGCCACCGGCTTCGGTTAGCTCATCACCAACATTAGGCCCTACGAACTCGATACGGCGCATCTCTACTTGCTCACCAGTACCTAACTTAATCGTATCCAGTATTTGGTTACCAAGCATCTCACCCGTCATATCTTCACGAGGACGAAGGCGTACCAAAACCTCACGTGCAGAACCAAAATTCTGAACCGTAGCATCACCGAAACCTTCAGCTTGTAACGCACCGCGAATCAATTCTAGATTAGCAGGTTGCTCAAAACCAACTTCGATTAATGTACCGCCCGTAAAATCAAGGCCCCAATTCAACCATTTAGTTGATAGCGCACCGATTGATGTCGCGATCATTAAGATTGATAAAACAGATGCAACTTTCGACCAACGCATAAAGTCGATCATTTTGTCTGATTTCATTATCTGAAACATAACTTTTCCTTAGATCGACAATTTCTTAATGCGCTTGCCACCATACATAAGGTTCACGACAGCGCGCGTACCAATAATGGCAGTAAACATTGAGGTCAAGATACCGATAGAGAGCGTAACTGCGAAACCTTTTATCGCGCCAGTACCTACTGCAAATAATATAATTGCAGTAATTAATGTCGTGATGTTCGCATCGGCAATCGTACTTAATGCATTTGAATAGCCTTGATGAATCGCCTGTTGCGGATTACGTCCATCCCGTAGCTCTTCACGTATACGTTCAAAAATCAGTACGTTCGCATCCACCGCCATACCAACGGTCAATACGATACCGGCAATACCCGGTAGCGTCATCGTCGCGCCTGGTATCATCGACATTACGCCAATAATCAAAATCAAGTTTGCATTCAATGCCATACAAGCGATTACGCCAAACGTACGGTAATACACCAGAGTAAATAGCATTACTGCGATCATACCCCAGATACACGCCTGAATACCCATATCTATGTTTTGCTGACCCATTGATGGTCCAATGGTACGTTCTTCAACGATAGAGATTGGTGCAATCAAAGCACCGGCACGAAGTAGCAACGCTAGGTTGTGTGCTTCTGCTTGTGAATCGATACCCGTGATACGGAAATTACGACCAAGAGCGGTTTGAATCGTCGCTTGGTTAATAACTTCTTCGTGCTTAGACAAAATAACTTTGCCTTCAGCATTCTTGCGACCACTGTCTTTATACTCTGCAAATATGGTTGCCATCAGCTTGCCGACATTCTTTTTCGAGAATGCTGACATTTTACTGCCACCTTCACTATCAAGTGAGATATTAACTTGAGGACGACCATATTCATCATTGCTTGAACTGGCGTCTGTAATACTCTCGCCACCAAGAATAATGCGCTTTTTAAGCACCACTGGACGACCATCGCGATCGGTTTTAATCTCGCTACCCGCAGGCGCACGCCCACTGGCCGCCGCGGCTAAATCTGCTTTATCGTCCACTTCACGAAATTCAAGCGTTGCCGTTGCACCAAGAATTTCTTTGGCGCGTGCAGTATCTTGCACACCCGGTAATTCAACAACAATACGGCTAGCGCCTTGACGTTGAACAATCGGCTCGGATACACCAAGCTCGTTGACACGATTACGAAGTATCGTGATGTTTTGCTCAACGGCGTAATTGCGAACTTCTGCTAAGCGTGTTTCTAAAAATGTGGCTGTAAGAGAGAAATTACCATTCGATTCAGAATCAACAAAACTCATATCCGCATGCAGTGAAGACAGAACTTGTTTTGCCTGAGCCAATTGTTCTGCGTTACGAAGTACGACTTCTACCGCTTCTTTACCTTGCTTACGAATAGCACGATAACGAATTTTTTCTTCACGTAGTTCTGTACGGAAAGATTCCTCTTGCTGCTCGATTAATTTAACCATAGCCGCATCCATATCCACTTCCATTAAGAAGTGAACACCACCACGTAAATCCAAACCAAGTTTCATCGGTTTAGCGCCGATAGAATCAAGCCAGTTAGGCGTAGCTGGAGCAAGGTTTAACGCAACAATAATATCTTCGCCTAGTGATTCGCTAACAAGATCGCGAGCACTAATTTGAGTATTTGTGTCGTTAAAACGAACAAGAATCGATCCATTCTCTAATACTATGGATTTATTTGATAAACTCTTTTCATCAAGAGTTTTAGTGACAGCATCCAGCGTTGACATATCAACAGAGGCGCCACGCGCCCCTGTAATTTGAATAGCCGGATCTTCACCGTAGATATTTGGAAGGGCATATAGCGCACTGATAGCAATGGCAAACACGACCATCAGGTACTTCCACAAAGGATAACGGTTCAGCACAGTAAGGACCCTTTAGCTGAATTATAAAGACTTGAGCGTACCCTTTGGCAGCACTGCAGTAACGTAATCTTTCTTAATCGTTACTTCATTGTTGTCATTTAGGGCAATCACAAGATAATCATTGTCTTCAGAGATTTTGCTAATCTTGCCAGCAAGACCACCACTAGTAAGCACTTCATCACCCTTGCCCATTGCTGACATTAGGTTTTTATGCTCTTTTGCACGCTTAGATTGCGGGCGGTAAATCATGAAGTAAAAAATGGCTGCAAACATGCCGAGCATGATTATCATCTCGAAACCACCACCGGGTGCCGCGCCTTCAGCTGCTGCGTGAGCCTGAGAAATGAATAAACTCATTCAAAAATGTCCTCTATTTTAAGGTTTTAATTGCTATAAGAAATTGGGGAGTAGTTTCCTTATTTCAAGGTCTACTCCAAAATATTGAGCTATTGTCGTTCGATTTATATAGGTTGGTGACCTTAATTGCATCCCTGACACATAAAAACCGTCTAATCAGTGCTCCTATTTATTCAATGGCGGTACGTCTCGGTCTCGACGTGCATAGAACTCTTCTACGAACTGTTCGAAACGTTCCTCGTCAATCGCCTTACGAATACTTGCCATCAATCGCTGATAATAACGCAAATTATGGATAGTGTTCAGTCTTGCACCTAAGATTTCGTTACAACGATCAAGATGATGCAAATACGACTTCGAATAATTCTGACAAGTGTAACAGTCACATTCTGAATCTAGTGATCCTGTATCCGTTTTATGTTTCGCATTACGGATCTTGATCACACCGCCGGTAACAAATAGGTGGCCATTACGGGCATTTCGGGTTGGCATGACACAATCAAACATGTCGATACCGCGACGAACACCTTCGACCAAGTCTTCTGGTTTACCCACACCCATCAGGTAACGGGGTTTGTCTTCCGGAAGTTGAGGGCATGTATGCTCAAGCACACGATGCATATCTGCTTTAGGCTCACCAACAGCCAAACCACCCACTGCATAGCCATCAAAGCCAATCTCAGTTAAGCCTTTTACAGAAACATCGCGCAGGTCTTCAAATACACCACCTTGCACAATACCGAATAAGGAATTCGTGTTTTCCAGCTTATCAAAGTGATCACGGCTACGTTGTGCCCAACGAAGTGACATTTCCATCGATTTTTTAGCTTCGTCGTGGGTCGCTGGGTATGGCGTACACTCATCGAATATCATCACGATATCAGAGCCTAGGTCTTTTTGAATCTCCATAGACTTTTCAGCATCCATAAAGATCCTGTCACCGTTCACAGGATTACGGAAATGCACACCCTCTTCGGTAATCTTGCGGATATCACCAAGGCTAAATACTTGGAAACCGCCTGAATCAGTAAGAATTGGACCATGCCAATTCATGAAATCATGTAGGTCACCATGCATTTTCATTACTTCCTGACCCGGACGTAACCAAAGGTGAAAGGTGTTACCCAATAGAATTTCTGCACCCGTACCTTTCACTTCTTCAGGTGTCATGCCTTTAACCGTACCATAAGTACCTACAGGCATAAACGCAGGTGTTTCAACCGTACCACGTTCAAATTGAAGTTGACCACGACGGGCATTGCCCTGTTTTTTAATTAGTTCGTATTTCACGAAACCTCCGATGTGCCAGAGAAACAGTCTGACTTATGTGTCGCTTCCTAACAATAACCTTACTGTTAGGAATAAAAATTAGATTTTTTTATTGATAAACATCGCATCGCCGTAGCTAAAGAAGCGATATTTTTCATTCACGGCATGCTCGTAGGCTGCCATTACATTGTCATATCCTGAAAACGCACTCACTAACATGATCAATGTCGACTCAGGTAGGTGGAAATTAGTGATAAGACAATCAATTAACTGATATTGGTAACCAGGATAGATAAATATTTCTGTATCATCGAAAAACGGAACCAATTCTGTCCCATTTTTAACGGCACTTTGTGCTGCGCTTTCTAAAGAACGAACCGACGTGGTACCCACCGCAATCACTCGACCACCACGGGCTTTCGTTGCATTAACGGCGTCAACGACTTGTTGAGAAACTTCAACATATTCTGCATGCATATGGTGATCGAGAATATTATCAACCTTTACAGGCTGGAATGTACCCGCACCAACATGCAATGTCACAAAGGCGAATTCAACACCTTTAGCTTGAATTTTTTCTAGAAGGTCATCATCAAAATGCAATCCAGCGGTTGGCGCAGCAACGGCTCCTGGGATTTCATTGTAAACCGTCTGATAGCGTTCTTTGTCTGCATCGTCGTCTGGGCGATCAATATAGGGAGGAAGTGGCATATGACCCACTTCGTTTAATATCTCTAATACCGCTTTATCCGATTTAAATCGAATTTCAAACAACGCACCATGACGGGCAACCATCTCTGCTTCGAATTGGTCATTTTCACCAAGAAATAGTTCGGTTCCTGGTTTTGGCGATTTAGAGGAGCGCACATGTGCCAAGATTGAATGCTCATCGAGCATACGTTCAACGAGTACTTCTATCTTCCCACCGCTACCCTTACGTCCAAAAAGTCGAGCGGGTATGACGCGCGTATTGTTAAAGACTAACAAATCGCCTTCTTCAACGAGATCGAGGACATCTTTAAATGTACGATCCGTTACCTCACCAGAAATGCCGTTAAGTTGAAGCAATCGGCTTGCTGTACGCTCTGCCATAGGATAGCGAGCAATCAATTCATTGGGCAGCTCAAAGCTGAAATCAGAAACTTGCATTGTGTTGTCTTTAACTCTATTTAACGAATAAATTTGCAGGAGCGTAGTATAGGGGGCATACCATTAATAGCAAGGCCTGCTAGCAATAAAGTGGACAAATACTCATCACGCATTCATCCCGCTTCTATCTCCTTAAAATATCATCAATTGTTGTTTTGTAAAAGTTTGTAACTGAGGCTAAGAATACTGCTTTGGCTCTCAGTTAATTCCTATAAACCCTCCTATAGTTAAGTCTATTAGTTCACTTTATAACGCCCCCTTTGGAGGTCGAGATGATCAAAATTGAAGACATGATGACTCGCAACCCTCACACGCTTTTGCGGTCCCATTCATTATCAGATGCAAAACATCTAATGGAAGAACACGAAATTCGTCATATTCCTGTAGTAGATACCGAAAATAGGCTGCTGGGCGTTGTCACCCAAAGGGATGTTCTGGCAGCACAAGAATCTAGCTTACAAAAGATACCTGAAGATCAGTCTCATACCTTGACTACCCCTTTAGATATCGCAATGCGTAGAAACGTAATGAGTGTTGATCCTCATGCTGGTTTAAAAGAAAGTGCGGTTTATATGCAAAAGCACAAAGTCGGTTGTTTGCCCGTTGTTTTTAATCAGGAACTCGTCGGTATTATTACTGATAGTGACTTTGTCACCATTGCCATTCATCTTCTTGAATTGCAGGAAGAAATAGAACCAAATGATGATGCATTTACAGAACTAGAAGCGGAAAAATATAACAACGAGTTTTGAGCTTGAGAGAATGAATACAGACATCATTTAACCAATAAAAATGATGTCTGTTGTTGTGCGGCTTAACCGAACGGAATGACCCCTTCAAAGAGATGACGTCATTGAATAAAGTATGACAAACCTCACCTTTGGAGTAATGAAACTATCGCGCTTTAAGCTTTAAGCGCATTGCGTGCAATACCGGTTCGGTATACCCGCTTGGCTGTGCGCATCCTTCAAAGACAAGTTCGCACGCCGCTGCAAAGGCAATACTTCCATCAAAATTAGGCGACATATTAAGGTAATTACCATCACCTGCGTTTTGCTGATCAACGATACCCGCCATTCTCTTCATGGTTCCCATCACTTGTTCTTTGCTGCATATTCCATGATGTAGCCAATTAGCAATATGTTGGCTAGATATTCGTAATGTTGCACGGTCTTCCATTAAGCCGACGTCATTGATATCTGGTACTTTAGAGCACCCGACACCTTGGTCTATCCAGCGAACCACATAACCCAATATACCCTGGGTATTGTTATCCAACTCTTTTTGGATATCGTCCGCGGTCAGCTTTTGCTCCCCCAGTAGCGGAATCGTTAAAATATCATCGACACTCGCTTGCGTACGATGACGCAACTCCTCTTGGCGACTAGGTACATTCACCTGATGGTAGTGCAAGGCATGCAGTGTCGCAGCCGTTGGAGAAGGTACCCATGCTGTGTTCGCACCCGCTTGAGGATGACCAGT
>Ga0316197_10001238_pt1 | contig 18344 bp, 18 predicted proteins | sample OudBiesiAoxic_MG_FD_204939 | JGI IMG/M metagenome (GOLD analysis project Ga0316197, IMG submission 204939) | Coastal sediment microbial communities from Oude Bieten Haven, Netherlands - site A oxic | ecosystem: Environmental > Aquatic > Marine > Coastal > Sediment | place: Netherlands... | reverse complement strand
CGTCGCCTCGCTGAAATCACGGTTCAGCACCAGTTCCTCGAACGGGATACCGGCATCGTTCAGCATGCCCTTGGCATGCGCGCAGTATTCGCAACCCTCGCGCGTGAAAACAGTGACGTCCAGGGGTTTGGCAGCATCCGGCGCAATATAGTCCAGCATGGTATCGGCGTCTGAAACCTCGAAGGGATCCCCCGGCACGTCCGGTTCGACAAACATCCGTTCAATGACGCCGTCTTTCACCAGCATGGAGTAACGCCAGGAACGCTCACCAAAACCCAGGTCGTTCTTCGGCACCAGCATACCCATGCCGCGGCTGAAATCGCCATTGCCATCGGGCATGAAGGTGACGTTGAAGGCTTTCTGTTCGCTGCGCCATTCGTTCATCACGAAGGCGTCGTTGACCGACATGCAGACGATATCATCTACACCGTGCTGCCGAAAGACGGGTACCAGTTGGTTGTAACGCGGCACATGGGTGGACGAACAGGTCGGGGTGAAGGCGCCCGGTAGCGAGAATACCAGCACTGTTTTGCCCCTGAAGATTTCGTCACTGGTCACATCTGCCCACTCATGATCGCGGCGGGTACGGAATGTCACCTGCGGTACAGCTTGACCTTCACGATTCTCTAACATCTGTGTCTCCTTGATTGATCAGTTTTAAACTAACTTTGCCGCGCCAGGCGCCGGGTTGAACTACCCTGCACCTTGCCCGGGTGAGTTCAGGCTTTTTAGTGAAAGTGGCAGGCAAAGGTACTGGTGGCTGGTTAGACCAGCCTGCTATTTGCACCGACCAGTACTCTACCGGTCAGAAGGTATCCTGCAGAAAATGCCACCAGCGGCGCACGATTGCAGAACTAGCGCACGGTACCGAAACCCATGTCCCCGGTGTGCGGTGGCAAAGGTAACCCGGAAATACGCATTCCCTGTGTTACCGGACCACCCGGAAACAGCTGCCACAGGTATCTGCGACCACCGTGACCGGCAAATATTTCATCGAGCATCTCTTCTAGGTCACGCCCTTTTTCCGCTTCTCCAAACTCCAGATAGTAGTCACGCAGGCACTCGATCACGCCCAGATGCTCGTTGGTGAGAGCTATGCCATTCCTACGGGCCATTTCACGCACGTGTGTTTCCCCCAGTCCATCAAGCAACTGCTTGCGATAGGTACGCTCCTGGCTGTCGATATCGGTATCGACGCTCCTGTCTGCCATCCATTCCACCAATTCCCGTACCTGTTTTGCAGTCGGTGTATTCGTCATAACTTTAACTCCCGTGTACCAAAGTATTTTAATGTGCGTTAATTTTCTGTTCGAGTCGCAGAGCCAGCTTGCTGCACAGCCGGAATCGCAGCAGCGACCCAGTCAGGTGTTTTCTGCCTGCTGGCACGCAGCAGCTCGATCCATTCCTCGTCTAAATCTTCTAACCGGGGCCTGTCACCATTCAGGAGGCGCTGTCGATGCTGCGCCCCGGCCGCAAGCAACAGCGCTCGCTCATCACTTGAAGGTCGTTCAACCAGGTCCACCTCTTGTACCTGCGTCGTGATGTAAGCATCTTCGAAACTGTTCATTTCCAGACTCCTCAAATTGTTCGTATACACTTTGTACTGATTGCAGCCCTTCGAAAACAATTCAATTGCTCGGACCTGTGTCACCAAAGCCCGTTCGAACCTAACTGGGCTCACACTGATGGCCAGGGGGCTTTCTGAGCAGCTTCGTGTAGGGTTCGCTTAAGCAGTTGGCTGACCTTCGCGATTGACTGACTCGCCTGACACCGAATGGTCAGTTGGTGGCCCTAGACACGTCCGACCCAGCCCGCACACCAACCGTTGGCATTGACAGCCTTGCCAGGGAAAATGGAGCAGCCGCGCCAGGTACCTTTTGTTCCCCTGATTAAATTACAGTTGTTACAAAACGTACCGTCTTTGCGCTTGCCAGCGGGTGCGTTGGCAGCGTCGTGCACATAGCTCAAGGCTTTTGCTGTTGGGTCGTCTTCGCTCAGATGCGGCAATTCGCCGGCGATAGCGGTGCCACGGGTCGCCAGACCAGCGAGCGGTATGGCCACCACGCCAGCGGCAGCGAATTTCAAGGCACGGCGGCGTTTTTGATCGATGTTTGATTGCGACATGGTTAACTCCTGAGTTGTCAGTTTCGGCTAGCTTCTGTCTACAGGCGGGCTGGTCGGTTCGTCCCACACATCGGTAATAAACCTATGCAGTGCTTTTTCTCCCCTCATTTGCTCCAGCTTGCGCCTGGCGATGGCGTTTCGCAGCGCTCGGCGATGCTTTTCAGTACGGGTCAGCGCGGATTCGGTGATTACTCTCAATGTGTCCATTGGCGGTACTCCCATGCGTTGTTTGCGGTTGGAGGGCATGTGCCCTCCAACCAGGAACTTTTCATCTGTACAGATTTTGTCGATCTAGCCTGGAACACGCCGGTTGGGGGCTCGGCGCCGGGGCTAAAGCGCCACAAGCGCTCCAGCGCTGACCAGCAGCAACAGCGGAGCTGTTAAAAAACCAAATAAAGACCGATAGATACGGGAATCGACCGGGGTTGATAAACGTACATTCGCATAGCTCATTTGGGTAGCCTCCTGGCAAAGAGTGGTTCGGAAATGTCGGAACTTGGACGCAACAATAGACCTGAAGTTTGAAAATGGCAAGAAAATGTATTAGACAAAATATGAAACTTGAAGCGGGGCGGGAAAAATTCTCCTGGTCAAATCAAGTCAGCCGGAAACAGCTGGTAGCCAGTCGCATCGGAGCGGTCACCAAACTGAGCGTTGTCTCAGCCGAGAAACTCCGCGTGCGCGGAACAAGTTGCTCGTCTGTGATCACTTTGCGACATGCCGGTATGGTGCCAGCCGGCTCAAGCGGTGATGGCTTGTTGCGGTCGCCTTTTCAGCTCCAGGGCGCGGTCCTGGGGCAGTTCGAGTGCTGACGCTGTTCGGCTGGGATACGTCCGCTCCGCGTTCCGGCCGGGGTCAATCGCCAGACACAAGGTCAGGTTTGCTCCGTGTTTGTGCTCAAGGCTGTTGACGCCGCTGACCAACTCGTCAACCGGTGTCGGATGACGATTCGTGTAGATGCAAAGTGCAAGGGCCAGGTCAAGGTTCCCTGTCTGTCAGTGTGCATCAGTGCTTTCCGCGCTTGCCGGTTTGCTTAATCCTGGCTGGCGATGCTCGGTAAGACAGCGGCAAAATAAAGTCGATTATTTTTGTTAAAAGTTTCGTATTTTACGAAGTGTATTCTGGTGGTGGATGAAATTCAGGGAGGTGAATGGTGCGGAGCGTTAGTTCAGTATTCGGGAAGAGCTTGACGACGAGAACAACACGGTGACCTGCGACCGCTGGGCGCCTGAGCCCGGTCAGCCCAAAGTCACCAGGCATCGGCTTGACCTCACCGATTAGGCCGCTATACAGGACCGGGCGTCGCAGGTCGGTGAAATCTACCGGTTGATGAAGGCGGCGGGTAGGCTGCATAAACCTGCACTGGGTCCCGAAAAGACCAGCCGGCAGATCGAGCCGGCCTTCTTTGTTGAAAATATGAGCATCAATGCGATGTCCGCCTTATTACTGGTCAAGCATTGACATACCGGATTTCAGCAGCGGAGATAGGCTGTTATTGCGACCGTGTCCGCCAAGGCTGGCAGCATCGAGGATAACCGCGCGGTGGCTGGTTCAATTACAGTGCGTTAAAAACGGTGCTCATCATGTGTCTTAAAACACTGTTCATAAGTGTTTCTGTGTTTGCGCCGGTCTGGGCATGGTCAGCCGTGTGTCTGTAGGTTGTGCGGATAGGAGGGTCATGACGCGCTCAAATCAGGGATTCGGTCCAGGGCACCCTTAATTTGCTGTCGTTGACCATCATTCGGTTTTCCGATCTGAAATGTCTAATAAATGTCTATTTAAATTATGTTGACACTCGGTAACTGTACATCTATTGTATAAGAAATATTCTAGCTATCTACGGGTTTGTAAGTCGGAAAACGCAGAGAATCTGATTACGCACCGCGGGTGGCCAGCCGGATCGGGCTGTAACCAGTCCGCCATGAGCTCATCAGCTTCTGCCAGCGGCTACCAGTCAGCGGTTTATCAGGTTTCGACGGGTGATCGCGGCATGGCTCGCGCCTATAAAACGGGCATGGTTTACGGTTACGGTGACGCGAAAAAAGCACAGCCTGAGATTGTCGACACTGCAGCCGCAGCAGGCAGTTTCAATACGCTGGTCAGCGCTGTCAAAGCCACTGACCTGGTGGACACTTTGAAGGGTGACGGGCCATTCACCGTGTTTGCGCCCACTGATGCCGCATTCGCCAAGCTGCCCAGAGAGCAACTGGAAGCCCTGCTGGCTGACAAGGCGGCACTGACCCGGGTGCTGACCTACCATGTCGTGCCCGGCCGGGTCGAGGCTGCGGAGGTGGTCAAACTCTCGAGCGCGGTCACCGTTGAAGGACAGCCTTTGAACATCCGTGTCGGCGATTCGGTGATGGTGAACAATGCCACGGTGCTGAAGACCGATATTGAGACCAGCAACGGTGTGATACACGTTATCGATACGGTCATGTTGCCGCCCGACATGGTGTCGCAGCGCTGATCGGGCTGAGCCGGTGAAGAGGCGCGGGTCCGTGCGAGCGCACAACCCAGAGTCTGATCCCGGGCCTCTTCATTTCGAGATCGTCATAAACAACGGATGCGAGGATGGGAGTTTGGCACCAGCCTCAACAGTGGCAGCCCGTTAACACCGGTTTTCGCTGTAACGTAGTTTTGCTTACCGATGTAAAAGGAGAGAATTATGCGGAAGCTGATTCGCAACAAGCGGCGTACCGCCATCGTCTTTTCAGTGGCTGCTGCCGCGATGGGTGGTACCGCGGCCAGTGTGGCGGGGCCGGGTTGTATGGGTGGCCCGCAACAGCAGATGCACACAGGTTATTACCCCGCTGGACCCGCGATGCCACAGTCGGCCTACCGACCGGGACCGCCACCGGTCTATCGAGCCGAGGTGAACCCGTACATGCGTAACATGCCACCCCGGCACCTGGGTTACTTGCCTGCTCAGCGGAGCACTCCGGCAGCCGCTGCACCACGGACGGCAGAGCTGGCATCCGCCGAGATAACGCCGGTCAGCTCCGGCGAGCAGAGGGACAACGGTGACAACGCTTCTGCCGCTGATACCATCACCGTGCGTATCAGCGGTATGCGCTTCGAACCTTCGAATATCACCGTAAAGCCGGGCACTACGGTGACCTGGGTGCAGGGCAGCAATATGCCGCACACTGTCACCGGACAGGCAGATGAGCTGCGCTCGGGCACGTTGAATGGTGGGCAACAGTTCAGCCACACCTTTGACGCCACGGGTCGCTTCGACTATGGCTGTGATTTCCACCCGTCCATGAAGGGTAGTGTTATCGTCGAAGGGATGGATACCTGAGTCATCTCGCGATTGCAGACCTGACGCCCCTCGGGCGTTCTGTCTGCAACCCTTATCGCGCCCGTGAATGTCTCTCATTTGTGATCAATGGAGTCTTCTGACGTGAAAACCGGGGTCAAGGTTTCACCACAACGACTGGTGGTCATTTTGGGAGACCAGCTGGATACTGGTAATCCTCTCATTACGGAACTCAATCCGGCCCACGATTCGGTATTCATGGCCGAAGTTCGCGAAGAAGCAACGCATGTCTGCAGCCACAAGGCACGCATCGTTCTGTTCCTGTCCGCCATGCGGCACTTTCGCGACGACCTTGAGGCGCGTGGCATTACCGTGCGTTATTCAGCGCTGGATCGTCACCAACATGATTCCCTGTCGTCCGCACTCGCAGCCGAACTCCGGGTAAATCGTCCGCAGCGTGTGGTGATGCTGCAGGCGGGTGATGCCCGCGTGCAGGCGGCTGTCGAGGCAACGGTGCAGCGGGCGAAGCTGCACCTGGAGGTCGTGGCGGACCCGCATTTCCTGACCCGGCCGGAAACGTTCCGGGAATGGCTGGGGCAGCGCAAGCAGCCACGCCTGGAACATTTTTACCGTGCCATGCGCAAACAGACCGGTATCCTCATGCAGGATGGCGAACCTGTGGGTGGAAAGTGGAACTTCGACGCCGCCAACCGGGCAAGCTTCGATCGCCGGGGGCCCGCTGAGCTGCCACCGCCACCGGCATTTTCACCCGACAAGGTGACGCGCGAAGTGATCAAGCTGGTCAATCGCGAGTATCCCGAGCATCCCGGTCAACTCGATGACTTCGACTGGCCGGTGGCCCCGGCCGATGCGCAGATTGCACTGCAGGATTTCATTGATCACAGGCTGGCACGCTTCGGTACCTACCAGGACGCGATGTGGACGGAAGAGCCGTTCCTGTATCACTCCCTGCTGTCGCCTGCGATGAATCTCAAACTGCTCAATCCGCGTGATGTCCTCAACGCGGCCGAACGCTCCCTGCATGAAGATGCTGCACCGCTGGCCAGTGTCGAGGGATTCGTACGCCAGGTGCTTGGCTGGCGTGAATACATACGCGGCATCTACTGGACGCTCATGCCGGACTATGCCGGGCTGAATGCGCTGGAAGCGGAGCAGGATCTGCCCGCATTCTTCTGGACCGGTGATACCGATATGGCGTGTCTTCGTGACGCGCTTGCGCAGACGTTGTGGTACGGATATGCCCACCATATTCAGCGCTTGATGGTGACCGGTTTGTTCTGCCTGCTGCTGGGTGTGCGGCCGCGCGAAGTACATGCCTGGTACCTGGCTGTCTATGTCGATGCCGTGGAGTGGGTCGAGTTACCCAACACACTGGGCATGTCCCAGTATGCCGATGGCGGTTACCTGGCATCCAAGCCATATGTTGCGAGTGGAAAGTATATCGATCGCATGAGCAATTACTGCAGGGGTTGCCGCTACAACCCAGCGCATGCCACGGGGGAGGATGCCTGTCCGTACACAACGCTGTACTGGGATTTTCTGTCGCGGCACCGCAAACGTTTCGCGCATCACCCGCGTACTGCACTGCAGTGGCGAAACCTGGAAAGACTGGACAACCGTAAGATCAGGGGCATTCGTCGGCAGGCCGATGAATTGCGCAATACGCTTTGAACTTGCGCAGGTACAAAGTTCGCTGTCGGAACTCGAATGCACTCATTGTAACGAGCATCCGGTAAAGGCTGATCGATGATAAAACAAAGCGCACAACTCGTCTGGTTCAAGCGCGATCTCCGCACTGTAGATCATGCGGCGCTCAACCAGGCCGCCGAACGCGGTCCGGTACTGCCCCTTTATGTCGCCGAGCCCGGATTGTGGGAACAGCCCGATACGTCAGGCCGTCACTGGGAATTTATTGCCGAGTCATTGCTGGAGCTGAGGGAAGCGCTGGCGGTGCTGGGTCAGCCACTGGTGGTGAGGGTCGGTGAAATCATCCCGGTGCTGCAAGACCTGCAGCAGCAATTTGTCCTGGATGCCGTCTGGTCACACCAGGAGACCGGCAACAACTGGACTTACCGACGCGATGAGCATGTTCGCGGCTTTCTGGACGCAAGCAACATCACCTGGCACGAGCTGCCGCAAAACGGGGTAGTGCGCCGTCTGGCTTCCCGTGATGGCTGGTCACGCCAGTGGGAGAGACACACGACTGCGCCACAGGCGCTGGTTCCGCAACAGCTCAAAGCGCTGAAAGGCATCGAGCCGGGTGTGATACCGACCACGGCGGATCTCGGTCTCGGACCGGATCCCAGTCCGCAGCGCCAGCGGGGTGGCCGCAACCACGGCCTGGAACGACTGGAAAGTTTTCTGTCTCGCCGGGGCGAAGCTTATCATGCGGAAATGTCGAGTCCGGTCACGGCCTATGAATCCTGTTCGCGGCTCAGTACTCACTTGGCCTACGGGACGCTGTCGATTCGGGAAGTGGTACAGGCCAATCGAAATCGTCGCCGGGAAGTCAAGGCGCAACCGGCTGCGGAGCGTGGCACCGGGGCCAAAGCGCTGGCAGCCTTCGAGGGCCGGTTGCACTGGCATTGCCATTTCATCCAGAAACTGGAGAGTGAGCCGCGCATCGAATTCGAGAACCTGCACCGGGCCTGCAACAATCTGCGCGAGGGGGAGTTCGATCCTGAGAAGTTTGATGCCTGGTGCGGGGCGGCAACCGGTTTTCCTTTTGTGGATGCCTGTATGCGGGCACTCGAGGCCTCCGGCTGGATCAATTTCCGCATGCGGGCGATGCTGATGTCCTTTGCCAGCTACCATCTCTGGCTGCACTGGCGGCAACCGGCGGTATTTCTGGCGCGCCGTTTCACCGATTACGAACCGGGTATTCATTACGCGCAGTCACAGATGCAGGCCGGTACGACAGGCATCAACACTTTTCGTATTTATAACCCGGTCAAGCAGTCACAGGATCAGGACCCGGCGGGTCGTTTCATCCGTCAATGGCTGCCGCAGCTGGCGCGGGTCCCGGACCGCTGGATTCATACGCCGTGGGAGATGGACAGGCAGACGCAGCGCAAGAGTCGCTGTGTCATCGGCGACGATTACCCACCACCTGTCGTTGATCACGTGGCGGCGGCAAAAGCCGCCAGACAGCGGATGGGCGCGCTGCGTCGTGGTGCCGCGCGGGCCGAAGGGCAGAAGATTCTGCAGCGGCATGGCAGCCGTAAAGGCGGATTACGGGTGCGTCCCTGAACGATGGATGAAAGGGAGAAGGCAATGAAAATCGTGATAGCGGGCGGTTCCGGTGGAATCGGAAGCGCCTTCGTTGACGAACTCGCCGGCCGACCGAACGTCGAGACTGTCGTTGCAACCTGCCATCGCAGCAATCCGCCTGACGTTGAGCATCCGAACGTCAGCTGGCAACAGCTTGACCTGACTGACGAACCCGCTGTCCGCGACTGGGCGGGACAGGTGGGTGACATCGACTGGTTGATCAATGCCGCGGGTATGCTGCATACCCCTTCGCAGGGGCCGGAAAAGACCATCCGGCACATCGATCCGGCCTTTTTTCTGCAAAGCATGAGCATCAATACCGTACCCAGCCTGTTGTTGGCCAAGCACCTGCATGGCAACTTCCGCCACGGTCGCCCGGCTGTTTTCGCAACGGTCTCGGCAAAGGTCGGCAGCATCGAGGATAACCGCCTGGGTGGCTGGTTCAGCTACCGTGCTTCGAAGGCGGCGCTCAACATGTGCCTCAAGACGCTCGCCATTGAGTGGCGTCGAAGCCTGCCCAATGTTGTCGTGGCCGCCCTGCATCCGGGTACCACGGATACCGCCTTGTCGCGACCTTTTCAACACAACGTCCCGAGCGGGCAGTTGTTTACACCCCGGCACAGTGTTCACTGCATGCTTGACGTCCTGGATGGTCTAAACTCGGCGGACTCAGGTCAGTTCCTGGCCTTTGATGGTGAGAAATTACCCTGGTAAGCGCACACATTACGTTGATACACCGGACCTGCCGGTGCAACCGAACTCACCCATGCAGGTCAAAGAATTATTCTTTCGCAATCAGATGGGAGCAAATAAGATGCAGTTAACGATCGATGATGCCGGCGATTCTGCTGATAACGGCGAACCTGAATCACAACAGGAGGTCAAGCGGCTGCCTTGCAGGGGATGTACAAGGAGTTGCGGACTGTATGCCAGCTGTAACGGTGCGCCGTGGCGGCTGCATCTCGCTGTCCCGTCTGCTGATCAGGCCGATGCCTGAATCTCAAGGGCGATAACTTGAGGTTCCTGGCGCTGACATTCCTGCTAAGCTTTTGCGGTGCACCGCTCATGGCCGATGAAACCCTGATAATAGACGACCGCCGCAGCGGTGGGCTCGAATCCACGCTGGGCAACAACTGGCGGTTCATCACCGATGGCGTGATGGGCGGGCTGTCCAGCGGTGAACTGTCGCTGGCAACCATCGATAACAAAGCCTGTCTGCGTCTGCAAGGTGATGTCAGTCTTGCCAACAGCGGTGGGTTTATTCAGGCGGCACTGGATATAGAGGCTACCGCAGCAGCCGATGCTTCCTCATACGCCGGGCTATCGCTGGAAGTGTACGGTAATGATCAGGAGTACAACGCACATCTGCGCACCGATGATGTCTGGTTGCCGTGGCAGTCGTATCGTGCGGTTTTCCGGGCCCCCGCTCGCTGGCAAACGGTGCGACTGCCTTTCGATCAATTTACCGGCTATCGCATCGGTAAAAAACTGGATCTCGAACACCTGCAGCGCATCGGCCTGGTTGCGATCGGGCGTGAATTCAGTGCTGATCTGTGTGTTGCGGAGATAGGGCTGTACCGCGATAGCCGATGATCAGGTCGGCGCGGGAGTGGTGGCGTTGAAGTGACGCCCTGACAAACGCATCTACCAGTCGGGAGTTTCGAAAGTATTTTTCCGACTCTGTACGTTGAACTTTCGTGTGCATTCAGTATCCCATGTTCACACATGCCCTCGAACCGGTAGGACTGCAGGGCCGCTCAATGCACATCAGCCACCGGCCCGAAGATCGATCGGTAAACAGCACGCAGGCACGCTCTCCGGTGTTTTGCCCCTGTCAGATGATCAGGCATGAGGCTTCAAAGAAAGCTGACACAAGGCGCAGAACAAGCGGCGTTCTATGGAGATTGGTTTAATGAACATATGGTTTTTAACGACGGTTACGTTGTTTGCCGGTATTTCGATCGGTGCGCTTGGGTTTGCCGCTGTGGAACGTCATGTGAGGACGGCAAAGATACAAGATTCGCAATACGACCGGGCCGCGGTATCACCACAGCAGCCAACTCCGGTTCGGAGCGGTCTTCAACCGGACCACGTCGCGGGCACATCGCCCAGCGGATATGCAGGTGATGCCGCAGATCGATGGGAGACTATGGACGGGGCATTGTCAACGCTCGGGCAGCGGGTAACCGAGCTGGAGATGCAAGTATCGGAAATGTCCGCCAACCAGGCCTCGACAAGTATCTTATCAGCGCAAACCGAGAGGGCTGCCAGGGGCGGACTGGACAGGGAAACTCTGGTTGCGGCCGGTGTTGATACCGCCGTGGCGACGGAGTATCTGGACAGGCAGAGCAGGCTCGAAATGCAGCGGCTCGAACTGCGAGATCGTGCAAGCCGTGAAGGGTGGCTTAACAGCGACCGGTTCATCGAGAAACTGGGTGAGTTGGAGGGTGACGTTGGATCCCTGCGGGAAGAGATCAGTGATGACTCGTATGACCGATTTCTTTACCTCACCGGCCAGCCCAACCGTGTCGTCATCGCCTCGGTCATCGACGAATCGCCGGCACAGCTGGCAGGTGTCCAGGCGGGGGACATTGTCCTGAACTATGCCGACAGTCGGGTGTTCTCTTTCACTGAGCTGCGCGATGCTACGCGTGTCGGTGAACGAGGCGAGAACGTACTGCTTCGTGTGCAGCGACAAGGTGAAACCATGGAGCTGATATTACCGCGTGGCCCTCTCGGTGTGCGGCTTGATGCCGACAGGGTTGAGCCTGCTGAGAACAGCTGATGTTGCCTGCGACTGTCGATCGGTCCTTTCACCGGCTATCGCATTTGAAAAAGCAGTATCGAGAACATCTGCAGCGGTTTGGTCTGGTTGCGGTCGGGCGTGGATTCAGTGCTGGTCTGTTTTCGCCAAGACAGGTCTGTATCGTGCATCTCGAGACTGCGTTATTCGTGTCGATCCGCGGTGAAATATCAGGGTCTTCCACAGACCTGGTCGCAGCGGCCCTTCTTCCAGCGCCAGCGTGCAAAGCGTGTATAGGGCTTTTCGGCCAGCCAGAATAGGCCGGGTAAGGATACCGCCCATGCCAACGGTCGGTAGCGCGGCAGACGACGCCACATCGAAACGAATGCGACGGCCCCGCTGACCATGCGGCCATCGCTTTCCATGACATGCATGCGCTGCATGGCTCGGGTCAGTGTTAAGCCGTAGGCCTGCAGCATTTCGGGGTGTGCATGGATATCGATCCAGCACAGCGTGTGGTGGTCCAGCGAAAACACACTCCCGTGCTTGCACGACAAGTGACAGGATGATGGCTCTGTGAGCTCGCATGTTCACCGCGCAGGTGCTTCAAAAGGCTGTTCTCTCCTGCACGCGTGGTTCAGCCTTGCAGGATTTACGGAACTACATCGGTACCCATGTCCGGCACATGCAGCACCATGACGACATTTTCGATATCTGCGCTGAGTGTGCCGGGCGGCAGGCTGAGACAGTTAACGAAAAACAGGTGGGGTTGGCCTGCGGAAAGCCCGGCTGCACCGGGAGATGTAGGGTTCGCCATGCCATATCCACGCTACCGCGCAATGATTGGCATAGAAGCCATACAACAAAGCCCGGCAGACGAGACATGCGTATAGCCGGCCGTCGTTCACTGCGAAATCGACCGAAAGCAATTCTGGCAAGCAGGACACTGGGGATTGCAATCATCCAGGAGGCCGCGTCGCCTCCGGAGATAATCTCCCGCACAAGACACAGAAATACAGCGGGCATCATTTGGTGGATGATTATCTGGTTGGTTGGATTCATGGATCAAGCCTTCCTCTCATGAAAACTATTTTCATGCTATTCTTTAGACGCCGTATTTTTCAGGGGGCATGTTCGTCATAACCGGAGCCGTGTTTAATTTTGCTCATGCGGGTTGCTCGCATAATCGCAACAGACACAGGCTTAGGGACATAGGCCAAGGAGAGCAGGGGATGCAACGTTTCAAGAGTATTCTTTTCGTTAACGATTCGGCGGCCACTGCATCAACAGCGCTGCAGCGCGCTGTTCGAATCGCATGCAGTAACGAGGCGCGATTGACGATCGCTGCGCTGTCAGAGGATCTGCCGCGAACGATGCCGAAGCTCCAGCAGACTTTTAACCGGTTAAAGGAACAGGAGTTGCAGAAACTGGCGGCCAAATATGCGCAGGAGGGAATCGATGTCCGTCATCGCGTGCTGACAGGCGCGGGATTTATAGAGATTATCAAGCTGGTGCTTAGTAACGCCCATGATCTCGTGATCAAGCCGGCCGGAGGGCGCAGCGGTCTATCGAGCATGCTGTTCGGGAGTACCGATATGCATCTATTGCGCAAGTGTCCCTGTCCCGTATGGATAATCAAGCCAGCAAAAAAGAAAAACTATGCACGCATACTGGCCGCGGTTGATCCCGATCCGAATGAACCGGCCAATGCCGAACTCAACAAAACGATTCTTGAACTTTCCACCTCCCTTGCTGTTCGCGAGAAAAGCGAACTGCACATTGTACATGCCTGGTCAATGTCGTATGAACGAGCCTTACGCAGCGGGCGTCCCAATATACCGAAGAAGGAAATCGATTCACTCCTACGGGATGTCCGAAAGTCGCATAAGCTCTGGTTTGAGCAGCTGCTTGCAAACTACGACTTGAAAAGCATTCCCGCTAAGGTCCATCTCATAAAAGGCAAACCTAGTGATGTCATCTCCACTCTGGCACAGAAAAAACGTGTTGAACTTGTTGTAATGGGAACGGTGGCACGCACCGGTATTCCCGGATTTTTCATAGGCAATACGGCGGAGAAAACCCTGACGGCGCTGGACTGCTCGGTAATGGCGGTCAAGCCCGGAGCGTTCATTACACCAGTGCATGACTGACGCGATGATAGCGTCTATCAGTTCCATTGAGGGCCTTTGGCCACCGGCTTTCTTTGTTGTTCTTGGTGTACAGCAGTCGGTCAGTCGCAGTCAGATTTGGGTGCACGTCGACGAGATCGACTAACGATTAGCCGTTGTTGTTTCATGAGAAGGCTATCGGCGACGATCGCCTTGGCGCCGCCAGGTCCCAGGAGTTTAGCGAGTGTTGTCAACAGGCGTGCGACAATCAACAACAAGTTTCTCATGGGAGAGTAGGGCAGGGAAGGAAGCCTTCCGGGACAAGACTGCCTTAGTCTCTGTGTTCAGGCGATACTTAGGGTTTCGCCAGGCACAGGCCCCCGAATCAAAGCCCGAATCGGATATCGCCAAACCATGCGGTAACGGCTTCATCGGTCTGGTCGGTGTCAGCGGCGATGGCGATTCCGGTCACTACCGGTGTAATATCGCCAAACGCGCTACGAAAATCGGCAGCCAGGTCGCGTTTTTCGTCAATCCAGTGTCCTACCTCGCTCTCGGCATTGCGCAAGACGATCATCCTTACCCGACTGGTATAAGCATTCCAAGCAGTCGTACCCGGCTGTTCCCGGTTCGCCCACACGTAGCAAAGCGCGGCTGCCGGCACCTGGTCACCGTACCACCATCGGGCGAGATTGAGCTTGGTACGTTCTACCAGCGACAGGCGTTCTATGGGGTAATCGAAGAACACGTACAGACGGGCCGCGAAGTCGTCGCCTTGTTTGGTTGCGATGTCCGATTGCTCGATGACACGATCAATGCGCCAGCGCCATCCGAGCGAGGTTTGCGCGCTGAGGTCTCGGCGTACCGTGCGCATCAGGCTCGCGGCAGCATTTTTGGCGGTCGCCTTGACGACAATCTGGTCATCATCGTAGATCAGTTCGAATTGCGTGGGGTTTACGTCTGGGAGCGTGGTCAGGGTCCAGCCGCCCTCAAAGCCGTTGGGAATCGACATCGCAGAGAAGGCGCCGATGGTCGACTCGGATGCCGCCACGACGCAGGCGCCTGTCGCGGCTAGAACGGCACCGAGTGTGAACTGCCTAAGCAACACGACTCCAGCCACGGCACGTCCAAACAGCACATTGATCTCTGCATACCAGGCCGTATGCAGCGTGCTATAGGTGAACTGATAAGGTCTGGCGACGTCACCGCAGGCGAAGATGTTGGGAGAGTTACATTGCATGTATCGGTTGACAGCGATCGCACCTCGCCAGTGGTCAAAAAACTCATCCGTATCGAGATAAAAATAGCGTATCATAAGTCCGCATTGCTGTCGGCCAGCAACAGGGCCGCATGGCACGGCGGGTCGCAAACCACCCGGCAGCCAGACATCCCGTTGTGCTTCCTTACGCATCAGTCACACAATTCCGAATTTGGGGAGATCCGCAGATGCCCTGGAAAGAGTAGGCCCGTGCGGGAAAACGGACTTTATAGATGGCAAGCCAACAGCAGGACACCGTCCAAAACAGTTGGCACGAATTTGCGCAAGTTGTTTAAGATCTGTTGGAAACAGTGGTGCAGTCCCGAATGCTTCAAATGGTTTCCAGCTCGCATTTGTTTGCTCAGGTATCACTAGACGCGCTCAAACAGCGCTGACAGCATGGGATTTTGGCGCGGTGATGAACACGGGATCGCTCAGCGCAGCTAAATAACCAGGAGGAGATGATGGGAGAAATTCTTTCCTATGAGTTACTGAACAACACCATTCAGACGTGGCTCAGTTTTCTGCTTACAACGTCGGCAGCACTGGCTATTGCTTACCTTTTTAAACGGCTTGCGATAGCGCGGATTTCAAAGCTTGCGGCGCGGACTTCTTTCCAGTGGGATGATGCACTGGCCGAAGGCTTGACACGCACCCATGCGATGTTTCTGATGATCGTCGCGTTGTTCATCGGCTCCTTGGTGCTTGCCTTGCCGGGCAGTATTCGCACGAGTATGTTCACAGTCATTGCCGTGGCTTTTGTGTTGCAGGGCGGCCTGTGGTTGAACGCCATGATAGTGTTCTGGTTACGGCGTTACGTCGAGCAGCGCAGGAAGACAGACCCAGCCAGCGCGACGACGGTCAATGCGGCCGGATTCGTGGCCCGGCTGGTGTTGTGGTCGGTGGTGCTGCTGCTGGTGCTGGATAATTTTGGCATCGACGTGACTGCGCTGGTGGCGGGGCTCGGCGTCGGCGGCATCGCAGTCGCCCTGGCGACCCAGAACATTCTCGGCGACCTGTTTGCCTCGCTGTCCATCGTGCTGGACAAGCCATTTGTGATCGGCGATTTTCTGATTATTGGTGATTTCATGGGCAGCGTCGAGCACGTTGGTCTGAAAACGACCCGGCTGCGCAGCCTGTCGGGCGAACAGCTGGTGTTCTCCAATACCGATCTGCTGGGCAGCCGGATTCGCAACTATGGGCGTATGTACGAGCGACGCGTCGTGTTCAAACTCTGCGTAACCTATCAAACACCGCGCGAAAAGTTGAGCCAGATCCCCATCATTATTCGAGAGGCGATCGCAGAGCAGGACAATACGCGGTTCGATCGCTCACATTTCCAGGACTATGGCGACTTCTCTTTAAACTTTGAAAGTGTGTATTACATCTCAAGCCCGGACTACAACCTCTACATGGACATACAACAAGCGGTCAATTTGCGCATTCATGAACGCTTCGAGCACGACGGCATCGAGTTTGCCTACCCCACGCAGACCCTGTTTGTTGCACAGTTACCGAATAACTGATTTTGAACCTATTGGAACAGAACAACGACACCCGCCCGAGAACAGTAGTCGACATGACATCCACGAACCGGACGGTTTTCATCGGATCACAGGTGAGGATATGGAACTGAGGAGTACCGAACAGGAAGCGCGAGAACAATTCTCGAAGGGACGATTCCGGGAAGCTGCCCGGGCTCTGCATCGTTTGCACAGGCGCTTCCCGGAACGCCTGGATGTACAGGCGCAGTTGGGCTATCTGGCTCTGCTGGCCAACGACCTGGATGCCGCGGTCAACCACCTGGCGGTGGCGATAAAGCAGGGACTGCACTCCAGGGAGGCCTTGGCGCATCTGGCGGAGGCCTACTACCGACAGGGCAGGCTGGGGTCCGCTGCCTGGTGCTACCAACGTCTCGGGCGTGGCGGTCTGGCGGGCACGCTGGCTGTTATGGGCGAACTCGAGGCCTATCGACTTGCGGAACCGCACTCGTCGGCCCGTATCCGCTGGTTGACGCATGATCCGCTCCCGGTACTCGCGGCTCGTGTCAACGGACGCAACGCTAACCTGGTACTCGACACCGGGGCGGGGGATACCGTGCTGGATGCGCAGTTTGCTGTCGATGCCGGGGTCCGGCTGGGTGGGCAGGAACGCCGGACATTCGCCGGCGGGATGCCGGCACCGGTCACCTATGGGCACGCGGAGGAACTTTCACTGGATGATTGCAGGATTCAGGATATCCCGGTCCAGGTTATAGACATCCCGCACACCCTCGGTGCCTGGTTTCCCGATCTGCATATACACGGAATCCTCGGTACCGGCGTGTTCTCCAAATTCCGAACAACACTGGATTACAGAAGCGGGTATCTACACCTCGAAACGCAGGATAAGACAGGCAATGCGCAGCTGGAAAACAGTAAGCAGGGCCGGCCGGGTGTTGCTTTTTGGCTGGCGGAAAACCAGCTGCTTTTCACTTGCGTAGACCTGCCTGCGCTCGACCAGGGGGTTTGGTTCCTCGATTCCGGAATGACCGGTGGCGCTTTCGCTGTACCCAAGTCCAGGGTCGAGACCTTGGGACTCGAGATTGACGAAAGGGTTGCTTTCGTCGGTGCGGGTGGTGGAGGTACGGTTCAGGGGCACAAATTACGGGTGGACTGGCTCCGGCTCGACCGGCTCTGCCGTTACACCGTGGATGGCGTGGTACTGGAATCCTTTCCGGTGGAACGATGCTGTGGATTCTCTGTACAAGGTCTTATCGGCCATGATCTGCTGCGTGATTCGGTTCTCACCCTCGATTTCCCCGCCATGCAACTGCTTCTAACGGCTGACACCCCCGGGCGACCACCCAGTGACAGCATGGACCGCTGCTAGTCCACATTTCTCACGGGGCGGCAAGCGAGTGCCAGAAGATATTGAACTTATGAGGTACTGTGCGATTGAGGGAGAATCAGGGTGTTTTTAGTGCAAGCCTAATCCGGCCCTGGCTTGTTCTCGAGCGCTTGCACTTGTTCTTCAGTCAAGTGGTAGCGACGGCTGCATCGCTTCGAGGGGCGGAAGAGGGGCCCCAACGCGCAGCGGTGGGGATCTGAACCGCGGTGAAGCGATTTATATCCGTCGGTTACTGTATTCTTATCGGTGCCTGCTGATCCGATAGGGGGTCTACCTGGCCAATGATGACAGCATCGGAGTATCCCATCACATGCAATTCGTCGATGCACGCGCCAACCTGCTCATTCGGTACGCCCGCCAACAGGCCACCCGCGGTCTGCGGATCGAATATCAGTGGAAAGACCGGATGTTTCGAGGTCTGTTCAATATCCTGGATGGCGCGGCGCAAGCGCAGATTTTGTGCTTGCAGCGAGGACAAAATACCCGCCTCGACGGTTTCCAAAGCCCCGTCTAACAAGGGTATGGCATCCATGGTTAAAATCGCGTCGACCGCAGACGCTCGGGTCATTTCAATCAAGTGGCCGACGATACCGAAACCGGTAAGATCGGTACATGCCGTCGCACCGTAGCGTCGCAAGCACGCTGCTGCCTGTTGACTGGATACCAGCATCG
>Ga0316197_10001237_pt1 | contig 18356 bp, 20 predicted proteins | sample OudBiesiAoxic_MG_FD_204939 | JGI IMG/M metagenome (GOLD analysis project Ga0316197, IMG submission 204939) | Coastal sediment microbial communities from Oude Bieten Haven, Netherlands - site A oxic | ecosystem: Environmental > Aquatic > Marine > Coastal > Sediment | place: Netherlands... | reverse complement strand
CCGCTGCCGCCCTTGGCGCTGGGTTTTGTTCTATGATGGTTTGGGGTTTTGGGTGCATGCATGGCCTCAACATGGTTGAAGCCCAAAGTATCATCCGGTGCGTTTAAGATGTGTAAACGCCGCCTGCCAAGACGTCGGCAGCCGCGATTTCCAACTGCAGGATCCCATCGACAATGACGACTTGCAGACATGACAAAGGGCCCCGCAGAGCCCTTTGCACTCAGATCAATCCGGGTCGGACAGCTTACATCATGCCGCCCATGCCGCCCATGTCGGGCATGCCGCCGCCCATGCCGCCAGCACCTTCCTTGGCAGGACGGTCTGCGACCATCGCCTCGGTGGTGATCAGCAGACCAGCGATGGAAGCTGCGTCCTGCAGAGCAGTGCGCACAACTTTCGCAGGGTCGATAACGCCGAACTTGAACATGTCGCCATATTCTTCGGTCTGAGCGTTAAAGCCGAACTTCAGGTCGTCGCTTTCGCGGATTTTGCCAGCAACGACGGAACCGTCGACGCCTGCGTTTTCAGCGATCTGGCGCAGCGGTGCTTCGAGCGCCTTGCGCACGATGCCGATGCCGACGTTCTGGTCGTTGTTGTCGCCTGTCAGGCCCTCAAGCTTCTTGCCAGCCTGAACCAGAGCAACACCACCACCAACGACGATGCCTTCCTGAACAGCGGCACGTGTCGCGTTCAGTGCGTCGTCAACGCGGTCCTTGCGCTCTTTCACTTCGACTTCGGTCATGCCACCGACGCGGATGACGGCAACGCCGCCTGCCAGCTTGGCAACACGTTCCTGCAGCTTCTCACGGTCGTAGTCGGACGTTGTCTCTTCGATCTGGTTACGGATCTGAGCCACGCGTGCTTCGATCTCGCCCTTCTCACCAGCGCCGTCCACAACAGTGGTTTCGTCCTTGGTGATAGAGACCTTCTTGGCCGAACCCAGCATGTCCATGGTCACGGACTCAAGCTTCATGCCCAGATCTTCGGAGATCACCTGACCGCCTGTCAGGATCGCGAGGTCCTGCAGCATCGCCTTGCGACGATCACCGAAACCAGGTGCCTTTACTGCTGCGATCTTCAGACCACCGCGCAGCTTGTTCACAACCAGTGTTGCCAGCGCTTCACCTTCGACATCCTCTGCAATGATCAGCAGAGGCTTCTGGGACTGAATGACCTGCTCAAGCAGTGGGACCATTGGCTGCAGCGAAGACAGTTTCTTCTCGTGCAGCAGGATGATCGCGTCTTCCAGCTCAACAGTCATTTTGTCAGAGTTTGTGACAAAGTATGGTGACAAGTAGCCCCGGTCGAACTGCATGCCTTCGACGACGTCTGTCTCTGTTTCCAGACCTTTGTTCTCTTCGACGGTGATCACACCCTCGTTGCCAACCTTCTGCATCGCGTCCGCGATCTGACGGCCGATCTCTTTTTCGCCGTTGGCAGAGATTGTACCGACCTGTGCAACTTCGTCGCTGTCGGAAACTTCGCGTGCAGCGGCCTTGATCGCCTCAACGACCTTGAGCGTGGCCATGTCGATGCCGCGCTTGAGGTCCATTGGGTTCATACCGGCGGCAACAGACTTCATGCCTTCCTTGACAATGGCTTGCGCCAGCACGGTTGCGGTTGTTGTACCGTCGCCTGCTTCGTCGTTGGTGCGGGAAGCAACTTCCTTGACCATCTGCGCGCCCATGTTCTCGAACTTGTCCTCAAGCTCGATCTCTTTGGCGACAGAAACACCGTCTTTGGTGATGCGTGGGGCACCGAACGATTTGTCCAGAACCACGTTGCGGCCCTTGGGGCCGAGGGTGACTTTTACCGCGTCTGCCAGGATGTTCACACCCTTGAGCATCTTATTGCGGGCATCGGTGTCAAATTTGACGTCCTTAGCTGCCATTTATCTTCTCCTATTTTCGAATGGATGGTGAGCGTTGTCGTGAGGTTTCCTGCGGATCAGGAAATGATTCCCATGATGTCGCTCTCTTTCATCATCAGCATTTCTTCGCCGTCGATGGTGACTTCTGTACCGGACCACTTGCCGAACAGGATCTTGTCGCCTGGCTTGACTGCCATTTCGATCAGCTCGCCGCTGTCCTTACGCGCGCCTTCGCCGCAAGCAACGACTTCGCCTTCGGAAGGCTTTTCTTTTGCGCTATCGGGAATGATAAGCCCGCCAGCAGTTTTCTCTTCGCTTTCTGTGCGCTTTACCAGCACTCGGTCATGAAGCGGTTTCAATGCCATCTTTGCAGCTCCTTAAGGCTCAAAGTTTACTCCCAGCCTGCCGCCCTTTCGTGAGCAGATCAGGCATTAGCACTCAACTACTCTGAGTGCTAACGGCGCTTAGCTAAGGAACAGATCCGGCTCTGTCAACCAAAGGGTTTGAAAAAATTCTACGCATATTTTTCGTGCAATCCTGCCCGCGGGGTCTGATCTCCAGGTTAGAAATCAGCGGATCCTAGCCCGCCCCAAGCACCCGTGCCGACGTGCCCACCGCTTCCGCGCCGCTGGGTGACAGTCCATAAACACCCTTATCGACCTTTTCAAACCAGCCATAATGGTTGTTGCGCATCATCGTCGTGGCCCGCGCAACACCGGTTTCCCGAGCGACATCCGCTCCCTTGCTGGCGCCAACCTCGAACAAGAACAGCGCCAGTTTCAAAGCATCCTGCCGGTACGCAGTGATCAACCCCGCCCGCGTCTGACCACCATCGTTCGGATCACCCTGCCGTCGCGCAAACTCGCGCAGCAACTGCCGCTCGCGCTTGGGCGACTTGCGTGGGGCATAGGGACCCGGATCGCAATGCACCTCAACCAGCCCATCGTTCAAACGCACCGTGATCAGCCCCAAACCCAGCCGCCGCGCCAGCGCGGTGTTCTCCTTGACGGCCTTGGCAAACCTTTTGCCGGGCTGTCGCGCCACGGCCAGATACACCTCGTCGCTTACCTTCAGCCGGGCCACACATTGATGGAACAGGGCCAGCGAGAACCCCAGTTTCAGTTCAACAACCACCGGCGGCTCTGCCCCACGAACGGCGACCACGTCCGCCGCACCAACCTCTGCCTTCACAACATATCCCTGATTTTCAAGGAACGCCTTGATCGGCGGATAAAGGTCCGTTTCGCGCGGTTTCGTCATGTCGGCATCATTGCCGATTTGCAGGGCGGCTCCAAGCCTTTAGACTTTCGGCAATGACCCGCGACGACCTTAACATCTACTGCATGAGGCTTCCCCAAGCGACGCATGTCGTTCAATGGGGGAACTCGGACGTCTACAAGATCGGGGGCAAGGTCTTTGCCATCATCGGCACTGCCGACAGCGGTCCCACGGTCACGTTCAAAGCCTCCGACCTCGCCTTTGAAATTCTGTCAGACAGCCCCGGACTGCGCCCTGCCCCCTACATGGCCTCCCGTGGATTGAAGTGGATACAGCACTTTGCCCAACCCGGCCTGTCAGACGACAGCCTGCGCGATCACATCCGCGCTTCCTACGACATGGTTGCCGCCGCCTTGACCAGGAAAAAGCGAGCCGATCTGGGGATCTGACGCAGGGTCGTGACATTGGCACGCACCGCTCCTATAAGGCGCGCAAATCGACACATCCGCACCCAAGGACGCACCCCATGACCACACTCGTTTTCGGCCACAAATCCCCTGACACCGACAGCACCGGCAGCCCGATCGTCTGGGCGTGGTACCTCAACAACATCAAGGGGATCGAGGCAAAGCCCGTCCTTCTGGGAGAGCCGAACACCGAGGCGCTCTTCGTTCTGGATCACTGGAACCTCGACAAGCCAGAGATCATGACCGATCTGCCTGCTGATGCGGACGTGGTCATTGTGGACACCAACAACCCAGTCGAATTGCCCGCCAACATCAACGACGCCAATATCACCGGTATCATCGACCATCACCGGCTGGTGGCCGGTCTGGAAACGCGCGGCCCGATCGAGATCGACATTCAACCGCTGGCCTGCACAGCCACGATCATGTGGAAGAAGATCGGCAAGGACTGGGCCCAAGCCCCACGCGAGATCAAGGGTGCCGCCCTGTCCTGCATCCTCTCCGATACGCTGGAATTCCGCAGCCCCACCACCACGCAGGAAGACAAGGCCATCGCCTATTCCATCGCCGAGGAACTGGGCGTGGACATGACGGAGTATGCCGAGCAGATGTTCGCCGCGAAATCCGATGTCTCCTCCTTCTCCGAAGAAGAGCTGCTGCGCATGGACAGCAAGGAATTCGACCTGAACGGAACCGGCCTGCGCGTCTCCGTGTTGGAAACCACCTCACCCGCACCGCTGCTAAATCGCAAGGATGCGCTGATGGCGGCCATGCCGGGCGTCGCTGCCGCCGACGGTGCCGCCGAAGTCCTGCTTTTCATCGTGGATATCCTCAAGGAAGAGGCCACGCTGTTGGTGCCCAACGAGACGGTCAAGAAAATTGCGGAAAAGAGCTTTGACGCGACTGTCAGCGGCGACACTGTTGTTCTGCCGGGCATCATGAGCCGGAAAAAGCAAATCATTCCAAATCTGACGATGTGATCGGCGCCATATCTGCTTTCGGCCACCTTTCGCGCAGCATCGCCATCGTTCTGAATTTCATGATGACGCCGGTTGCTGGCGTCATTAACCTAGTTTGCGTGCAGCAAGCACGACAAAGAGGCCTGATCAGAACGCAGCCATGCAGAGTACTAACCAAGAACACTGGGACAGCGTCTACACTGAAAAAGACGAGGTCCAGCTAAGCTGGCATCAGGACGACCCCTCAGTCTCGCTTGAATTGGCGGCTCTCGCAGGCGTGTCCCCTTCTTCGTCTGTCATCGATATCGGCGGTGGCAGATCACGTTTCGCGGCTTGTCTTTCCGCGAAAGGCTTTACCGACATCTCAGTCCTCGACATATCTCCCGTCGCGCTTGATAAGGCACGCCGCGCGTTTGGCGATACCGGTGCATCCATTAACTTTTTGGCCGCTGACGTGACAACTTGGACACCAGCAAGCACCTTTGACCTTTGGCATGACCGGGCGGTTTTCCATTTTATGGTCACCTCAGAGGACCAGACTGCATACATCGACAGGATGACCAAGGCGATCAAGACTGGTGGACACGCCATCATTGGGACATTCGCCCTTGATGGCCCTGAGAAATGTAGCGGTTTGCCAGTTGTGCGATACAGCCCCAAAAGCCTGAGCGAGCGGCTAGGGGGTGAGTTCACACGTGTCGCAGCGCGACAGATCAAGCATGAAACACCTTGGGGAAGCGTCCAGTCCTTCCAATTTAGTCTGTTTCGCAAGGTGGGCTGAGCAGACAAGGCCGAACATCCGACGGCGCGTCTCCGGCCCCATTCGATCACACCCGCAACAGGCAAACACGATTGACCGGAGCGCCGGCTGTTCCATCTTGTGTCCCAATCCCCTAAGCCTGCCCGAAACAGCCGGAGCGCAAAATGACCCAGATTATCGAATCCCTGTCCGAGATTTCAGACCGCTATGACGCGCTTTTCGTCGATCTCTGGGGCTGCGTGCATAACGGGGTCAAGGCATTGCCCGGCGCGGTTTCTGCCCTCCAACAGTACCGCAAGGGCGGCGGCAAGGTGATCCTTGTCACCAACGCCCCCCGCCCTCACGCAAGCGTGCAAAGGCAACTCACCCGGTTCAATGTTCCCGAAGACAGCTGGGACGCCATTGCGACCTCTGGCGATTCCGCCCGTGCGGCCATGTTCCGGGGCACCGTCGGCAGCAAGGTCTGGTTCATCGGTCAGCCTCACGACCAGAATTTCTTTGAACCCCTCCAACTGATCGAAGACCCGGTTGACATCACACAGGTGCCACTCGACGAGGCCGAAGGCATCGTCTGCACTGGTCCTGAAGATCCACTTGCCGATCCGGACGTCATGCGGCCACAGTTCCTCTATGCCAAGCAGAAGGGATTGAAATTGCTCTGCGCCAATCCCGATATCGTAGTGGACCGGGGCGAAACACGCGAATGGTGCGCGGGCGCGCTGGCCAAACTCTACACCGAGATGGGCGGAGAGAGCCTGTACTTCGGCAAACCCCACCCCCCGATATACGATCTGGCCCGCCGCAGGCTTTTTGCCCAAGGGGCGGACGTGCCGGATGACCGCATCCTATGCATCGGCGACGGCGTTCTGACGGACATAAAAGGCGCGATGGGCGAGGATATTGATTCTCTATTCATCTCAGGTGGCCTTGCTGCGTCTGAGACAAAAACGAACCATCAACCCGATCCAGATGCCTTAAGTGACTATCTGAAAAGGGAAATGTCCTCTCCGACCTACACAATTGGTTTCCTCCGCTAGTCATTTTTTGCTTGCCTTTCTGCGCTTGCGAAGTAATTAAGTTACAACTTTCGCATGCTAGACAGCATTTTATTGCTCAGAGGATGAATCATGTTGGACAACCTACCCCGCGGCACGATCTGCATCGAAGACATCGAAATCGGCATGTCTCGCTATCTGCAAAAGGTAGTGACGGATGAGGATATCGAGATGTTTGCCCAGATCTCGACCGATCATAATCCTGTCCATCTTGATGATGATTATGCGCAGGACACGATCTTTCAGGGCCGTATCGCGCATGGCATGCTGACCGCTGGTCTGATCTCGGCCGTGATTGGTGAACAACTGCCCGGCCACGGCACCGTCTATATGGGCCAGTCGCTCAAGTTCCTTGCCCCCGTACGTCCCGGCGATCTGGTCTATGCCGAAGTGAAAGTGACCGACATCGAATTCTCCAAGCGACGGGTCAGAATGGATTGCCATTGTTCCGTTGACGGCAAGAAAGTCCTGATCGGCGAGGCCACGGTGCTGGCCCCCTCGCGCAAGTTCGACTGATCCTTTTGAATTCCAGGCAAAGCGCGCGGTCTCTGGATCGCGCGCTTCTATTTTGATGCGACTGCCGCACGTTCGGTTCTTGTCTCTGCTTGCATCGCCCGCTACGCAAGGGCCATGCTGATTATCCGGGACTACCAGTTTGTAAGTGCAGAAGATCGCGGTGCAACCGCCGCGATTGGCAACTTTGATGGCGTTCATCAGGGCCACCTGTCTGTCATCGAACTGGCCCGTTCAGCCGCACCCGATGCACCACTTGGCGTAGTCACGTTTGAACCGCACCCGCGCGAATTCTTTGCACCTGACGCCCCACCCTTTCGATTAATGGGCCCAGAGGCGCGCGCGCACCGCCTGGAGAAAGTCGGCGTCAAGAAACTCTATGAGTTGAGTTTCAACAAAGGCCTCGCCTCTCTGACGCCCGAAGAATTCGCCCGCGATGTTATCAAAGACGGGCTTGACTTGCGCCACGTCGTCGTTGGCGCAGATTTCTGTTTCGGCAAGAACCGCGCCGGAACCGCTGCAGACCTTCAGTCTTTTGGCAAGACTTACGGATTTGGCGTCACCATCGCACCCCTGATGGAAAAAGGGGCGCAAACCGTGTCCTCGACCGCCATCCGCGCTGCATTGAGTGCGGGCAATCCACGTCTAGCCGCAGAAATGCTCGGCCACTGGCACCGTATCGATGGCCCAGTCATCACCGGAGAGCAACGCGGTCGCGAACTGGGCTATCCGACAGCAAACATGTCCATCGACGGGCTGCATCAGCCCGCATTCGGTGTCTATGCCGTGTTGGTGGATGTTTTGGACGGACCCCACAAAGGAAGCTATCAAGGTGTAGCAAGCCTTGGCGTGCGGCCCATGTTCGGCGAGAACAAAGCAAATCTTGAGACATTCATCTTTGATTTCAAAGGCGACCTGTACGGTGCCAATCTCTCTGTGGCGCTGATTGAGCATCTGCGCGGAGAAGAAAAGTTCGACAGCCTTGAAGCGCTAATCAGCCAAATGGATGCCGACAGCGCAAAAGCCCGGACAGTATTGGCAAACCTATGATCGATCCGATTTCACGCGGCGGCCTTAGCCCACGGTTTTGGGAAAAAAAGCCGCTGTCAAAGATGTCGCCCAAGGAATGGGAAGCTCTTTGCGATGGCTGCGGCAAATGCTGTCTGAATAAACTTGAAGACGAGGACACCGAAGAAGTCGTCCTCACACGCGTAGCCTGTCGCCTTCTGGATGATGCGACCTGCCGCTGCACACACTACGAAAACCGTCACCAGTTTGTCCCGGACTGCATTGTGCTGAAGCCAGACAACCTTGACAGCCACGCCTATTGGATGCCGCAAACCTGCGCGTACCGGTTGTTATGGCAGGGAAAAGACCTTCCGGACTGGCACCCCCTCATCACTGGGACCCCTGAAAGCGTGCATGACGCGGGCATCTCGGTTTGCGGTCAAACGGTCTCGGAATTCGACACCCCATTCGAGGAATGGGAAGACTACATCATTGAGGAGCCCGTGTGATGTTTTTTGCTTCTGACAATTCCGGCCCCGCGCATCCATCCGTCATGAACCGGGTGGTCGCCGCCAACACCGGTCACCAGATGGCCTATGGCAATGACACGATCATGGATGAGGTGCGCACGCGCATCCGCGAGGTCTTTGAAGCCCCAGACGCGGCTGTCTACCTGGTGGCGACAGGCACAGCCGCCAATGTTCTGGCGTTGGCCTGTTTTGTGCAGCCATGGCAAACCATCTATTGCTCCAAGGTTGCGCATATCCAAGTTGACGAGTGCAATGCGCCGGAATTCTACAGCGGTGGTGCAAAGCTGAAACTGATCGATACTGACAACAAGATGATGCCTGACGCACTGGAGGCGGCCATTCAGGGCACGCCCCGCGGTGATGTCCACTCAGCCCAACCGGGGGCGGTGTCGATCACACAGGTGACTGAACGCGGGTCAGTGCATTCACTCGAAGAGTTGCGCCGCCTGACAGCCGTCGCCAAGCGACACGATCTCCCTGTTCACCTCGACGGCGCGCGATTTGCCAACGCGATGGTTGCCCTGGACTGTTCAGCGGCCGAAATGTCGTGGAAGTCAGGCGTCGACGTTGTCAGCTTTGGCGGCACCAAGAACGGCTGCATGGGGGTCGAGGCCGTCGTTTTCTTTGATCCGTCGAAGGCGTGGGAGTTCGAGTTGCGCCGCAAGCGGGGCGCGCATCTGTTCTCGAAGCACCGCTTTCTGTCAGCGCAGATGGCTGGCTACCTTGAGGATGACACCTTCATCCAGATTGCCCGGCAGGCGAATGAGAATGCCACATATCTGGCCGCAGGGTTGAAGGCGGCCGGGGCAACGTTCCTGCATGAACCACAAGCGAACATGCTTTTCGTCAGCTTCCCGCGCCGGGTCCACCGGACTCTTGCGGCGGCTGGTGCACGCTATGAACGTCACGGCGGTCTGGAAGGGCCGGACGACACACTGATCTCATGCCGACTGGTCTGCGACTGGTCGATCGGGCGCGATCAAATCGACACCTTTCTGAGCCATTTCCAAGCCCCCTAGACGCATTAATCTCAACCGAGTTGTCGGCCCCTTTGATCAGCTCCGCGCCAGCAAATCGCGCAGGACCTCCGCGACCGCGTCGGGATGGGAAATCGGGGCCATATGCCCTGCCCCTGCGATCACAGACTGCACCGCATTCGGCATTCGGGCTGTCAGACCGTCGTTGTTCGCGCTGATCGCCGGGTGCGCATGTTCGCCACGCATGACAACGGTTGGAATCGTGCAGGCATCCAGTGCTCCGGGTTCAAGCAAACCAGCGGTGTCGTCGTACAAAAAAGCATGCGTGTCCGGCACAACATGGATGGCGCGTACCATCGCCGCGCGATTGCGCTCGGGCATGTCATCCCATTTCGGGGCCTCCGCACTCCACATGCGGTTGAACGTGCGTGCGGCTGTCTCGCAGTCTCCCGCGTCTATCGCATCGCGAAAGGGCTTCGCGTCAACGTCATGTTGCGCCAAGGTTTCCGGCGCGTCCTGCATTGCAACGGCGAAAAAGACCGGCTCGATCACCGTCAGACTGCGCACCCGTTCAGGATGGGCCACGGCCAGCCGCAGAGCGGTCACCGCCCCGAAGGAATGGCCAATCACATCCATCGGCGTCTCGTCCATCACGGCAAGCGTCCCGGCATAAACCGTATCACTGAAATCGCTCACCTCGTCCCAATCGGCGCTCCGACCGTGGCTGGGCATGTCAGGGGCAAGCATGGTCAGTTCCGGCAACGCGTTGGAAAGCCCCTTCCACGCGCCCCCGAATGCCATCGTGCAATGCAGCGCCAATGCGCGCCTGTCGCCCTTGCCCAGCGTCATCACACTGGGGTTAAACCCCTTTTGTGGCCTCACAATTCACCCGACAGATACAGATCGATGTCGGCGATCCGGTCCTGCCCCCAGAACCGCTGATCATCAACAAAATAAAAGGGCGCGCCAAAGACGCCGCGCTCGACCGCCTCTTCAAGATTGGCCGCATAGGTCTCCGCACCGACCAGCAAACCACTGTCCGCCAAACCCGGATCAAACCCGCCTTCCTCAAGACACGCGCGGATCACGTCATCCTGCGCGATATCCTTCTCGTCAGCCCAGACAGAGCGAAAGATGGCATGCGCCAGCTTGCCCAGGTCCCCGCCACCGGCGTTTTGTGCGGCAATGAACGCATAGGCCGCAGGAGCCCCATTGGTGGGCCAATGTGCAGGCTGAAGGTTGAACGGCATGCCCAGTTTCCTGGCCTGTCGGGGAAGTTCCTGCGCACGATATTCCTGACGGCTGGGATGGCGGTCCTTCGGTGGCGTGCCCCCCGTGCGCGAGAATGCAGCAATGATGTCGAAAGGCTTGTAGTTGATTGTCGCACCATGCTTGGCGGCAACTTCCTCCAACCGTAACCCGGCCAGGTAGCAATACGGCGATAGTGTCGCGAAAAAGTAGTCGATCTGGGCCATTTGGACCTCCCTGTCTTTGCCGCACCGTAGACCCGTGTTAAGCGAGGTTCAACGTCACGAATCTGTAATATACCGCTGCCACGGAGCCTCACCCATGCCGCAAACATCCGAGCCGAAGCTGATCTCCGGCAACGCCAACATGCCCTTGGCCAAAGCAATCGCCCGGCGCATGTCGCTGCATCGGGGTGTCAACGTCGGGTTGGTAGACACGCGGGTCGAACGGTTCAACGATGGCGAGATCTTCGTCGAGGTGTTCGAGAACGTGCGCGGTGAGGATATGTTCATCATCCAATCCACATCGAACCCCGCGAACGACAATCTGATGGAACTGTTGATCATGGCCGACGCATTGCGTCGGTCTTCTGCATCACGGGTTACTGCAGTGCTGCCCTACTTCGGCTATGCACGTCAGGACCGCCGCACCAAGGCACGCACGCCGATCACGGCCAAGCTGGTTGCCAACATGCTGGTGGGCACCGGGATCGAGCGGGTTCTGACGATGGACCTGCACGCAGCACAAATTCAGGGTTTCTTCGACATCCCCGTGGATAACCTATATGCCTCGCCCGTCTTCGCGCTGGATATCAAAAGCCATTTCAAGGACCGGATGGGCGACCTTATGGTTGTCTCTCCCGACGTCGGCGGCGTGGCCCGCGCTCGCGAACTGGCGAAACGGATCAACTCGCCCCTGGCGATCGTGGACAAGCGCCGCGAAAAGCCGGGCGAAGTCGCCGAAATGACCGTGATCGGGGACGTGACGGACAAGACCTGTCTGATCGTTGACGACATCTGCGATACGGCAGGCACGCTGTGCAAGGCGGCCGAAGTCTTGCTGGAAAACGGCGCGAAGGAAGTTCACTCGTATATTACGCATGGCGTCATGTCTGGCCCCGCGGTGGACCGGGTTACAAAGTCCGTGATGAAATCGCTGGTGATCACAGACAGCATCGCCCCCACAGACGCGATCAAGAATGCGCCAAACATTCGTATCGTGCCGACCGCGCCGATGTTTGCGCAGGCAATCCTGAACATCTGGAACGGGACAAGCGTGTCGTCGCTATTTGAAGCGGACACGCTTGAGCCGATTTACGATGGGATGTATCGCGTTTCGTAAGGTCGGCTGTGCGGACTATACCGCTGTTGGTCGGAGCCTTTGGAATTCAGTCCTCAGCGATTAACTCTGTCCGAATGAAATTCGATATTGCGGCACCTTGTGGTTCGCTTGCGCGTCCACAAGCTGCAACGTCCATTCCTCGGCAAGAAACATTCCAGACTGCATACAGCTCTTCAAAAATTTTTGCGCCAGCCAGACAGTATTTGTGATCGTCGGTACAACCCACTTTTGCTTGAGTGGTAAATGGCTTGATTTCCTCGATGAGATCGCGTCCACGCACGTTTTTAATACCCGAAAAGAACATTAAATCATAGATCGCCAAACCCTCTTCCGTTTCCAAGTTGAAATGCTCAGGTAGACCGTACAGCCCCCTTCCATTAGTGCACATATCTTGGCTCCATTTTTTGGTCAGTAATGGACATATCCCACGAGAAATCAGGCGTTCACCGTGCGTTCCATACCTACCAAAATAGAGCCGAATGCTGCTAATATTCGGTGCCATACCCTTTCTACCAGCCATTTCGAGCAATGCGTCTTTATATTCTTTCGTAGGAAATTGGCCTTCCGAACCCCATAGAATTGCATGTGTTCGCCAACTTGGTAGAGGGTTCAGATTAGCTGGCTGCACCCTGAAATACGTTAGTGCAATTGCTGGGATCGATATTTTCACATCATTGAGATGGAAAGAAATATTTTGAGCCAAGAAGTCAACATCTGGCGTGTCTCGGTCGCGCTGAAAGTAGGTAAATATTGCGAATATCGCCACAATAACACATGCAGAAGTAGCCAATAATCTCATGCGAATTTTTCTTACGTAAATATCTTCGCACTGACATTGGCACAATGTCGATGAGGTGACTATGGGCTGATTTTGTTGAAAAACTCGAAAATTCGACCGCCAAATTCTTCCGCCAGAATCCATTGAATCACCCAAGTCCGCGCGGAACGGTCAGTGCAAGCCGTGAGGACCTCTCACATTGCCAAGTCAGCGTTTCGACCGCCCCCCCTCGTCGAATTTTCCGGCAGGCTTTCTATGGGCCACTTTTTTAGCCGTTTTTTCCAAAACAGGAGTTTTTCAACACAATCGGCTCTAACCAGACGTTCAACCACGAGTTCACCCTCTCTACAGTACATCCCAATCATCCAGCTCGGACATTTCGCCGATTGCCATCCATGCAATCCGTATCCGTGCAACGCGGGTGTCACCCCACGTGCGAAATACCATGTCAAAGCCAGACTTGGTCACAGACTCCGCAGCGATGTCCGCCCGCATGATCGTCGTGGCATCCAGATCCCAAAGGGACGGCGATAACTGGACCGTCGGGGGCTTTTTGTACTTCTCCGAAAACTTGATATGACGCCGGCGCTCGCGCTGACCACGGCCGGTCCACATTTCGCCACCGTCTTCGTAATCCGTAAAAAGGATCACATCGCCACTATCGACACCCACGGTATGGCTTCTGAGTTTCTTCATTGCGGAAAACGGCGCCCTTGTTCAATTCGCATAGTGGCTTGGGGAATAGCCGACGCAGCCGCACCAGAAAAGGGGGACCTGCGCAGAAACACAGGGGATTAGATGTTCTCTCAAAGGTTCGACTTGATCCCGCGGTCGCGACCAAAGGCACGACAATAGCCTGTCCAATCCCGAAATTCCTCGCTCAGGAAGAACGAAGAGCCCTTGGCTTCCCAGTTTTCCGTCTTTGCATCAATCTTATCCCACATGACGTCAGAACTGACCGGGCGACCTTCTGAATGAGACTGTTCAACAGCCGCAGCCGCCCATGTCCGTGCGGCGTGCATAAGCTTGTCGGAATTCTCATCTGATTGCACCCATTGCGCCGCATTCTGAAATAGTGCGGCACAGTCCGCCATGCTTTCACTGTAAGGCTGCGCTACAGCCGTCAGAGGCGTCACAAGCGCGGCTGCCAGAACCAGCTTTTTCATCTCTGTTTCTCCCGATTTCACATTCAGGCACAGATCTTATTCGAGACCGCTGTTCGGATTTGGACGTAAAAGAGGCAATTATCGTTCGGGTCCCCTCCAAAGACGAAAGGCCCCGCACAGTGCGGGGCATTTCAAAACTTGCTTGAGATAGGATCAGAGGTTCGGGGACTGCGGGTCCAAACCGATGTGCGTCCCCATGGCCACCATGTCCGAAAGCAGCTTGGCTGCATCATCCACCGGGCCCGGCTCATTTTCAAAAGCCTCTTTCGCCTGCGCATAGGTATGCTGCGCCTCTTGCATCATCTCGTCGAGATGCGCCTGGGTCATATCACCCTTGGGCAGCGCACGCTCGGCCAGAACGGAAACGCCGTCGCTTCTGATCTCGGCAAAGCCGCCTGTCACGACATAGTCCTCGGTCCCTTCGGGTCCTTCGACCGTCAGAACACCTGGACGCAGAGTGGTGATGGTGGGGGCATGCCCCTCCATCGCCGTCATGTCACCGTCAGCGCCGGGGATCTGGACGGATGTGACCTGCATCGAGGCCAGCCGCCGCTCGGGCGACACCAGATCGAATTGCATCGTGTCTGCCATTGCTCAAGGCTCCCTTAGGCTGCGTCTGCCGCCATCTTTTCGGCTTTCGCCTTCACTTCGTCGATACCGCCAACCATGTAGAAGGCACCTTCTGGCAGGTGGTCATACTCACCGGCCACGACTGCTTTGAAGGATGCGATTGTGTCTTCCAGAGGCACCTGCACACCGTCAGAACCGGTGAAGACCTTCGCAACGTCGAACGGCTGGGACAGGAAACGCTCGATCTTGCGCGCGCGGGCCACGGCCAATTTGTCGTCTTCTGACAGTTCGTCCATACCCAAGATCGCGATGATGTCCTGAAGCGACTTGTAGCGCTGCAGAACCTGCTGCACGTCGGTCGCAACCTTGTAGTGCTCTTCACCAATGATCAGCGGATCAAGCAGACGGGAAGTGGAGCCCAGCGGGTCCACGGCAGGATAGATACCCTTTTCCGAGATTGCACGGTCCAGAACGGTTGTCGCGTCAAGGTGCGCGAAAGATGTCGCTGGCGCAGGGTCGGTCAGGTCGTCCGCAGGCACGTAAACGGCCTGAACGGAAGTGATCGAACCGTTCTTGGTGGAGGAGATGCGTTCCTGCATCGCGCCCATATCGGTGGCCAGTGTTGGCTGGTAGCCCACGGCGGAAGGGATACGACCCAAGAGAGCGGACACCTCGGAACCGGCCTGTGTGAAGCGGAAGATGTTGTCCACGAAGAACAGAACGTCGGAACCGGATTCGTCGCGGAACTGTTCGGCCAAAGTCAGACCGGACAGGGCCACACGCATACGCGCACCTGGAGGCTCGTTCATCTGGCCGTAGACCAGAGCAATTTTCGAGGACGCCATATCGTCAGGGACGATAACGCCGGATTCGATCATCTCGTGATAGAGGTCGTTGCCCTCACGGGTACGTTCGCCCACGCCCGCGAACACCGACAGACCGGAGTGCACCTTGGCGATGTTGTTGATCAGCTCCATGATCAGAACTGTCTTGCCCACGCCGGCACCACCGAAGAGGCCGATCTTGCCGCCCTTGGTGTAGGGGGCCAGCAGGTCGATCACCTTGATGCCGGTGGTCAGGATCTCGGTCTCGGTCGACTGTTCCGCGAAGGAGGGCGCTTCGCCGTGAATGGCGCGGGTCTCGTCTGTCTCAACAGGGCCCTTTTCGTCCACGGGATCGCCGGTGACGTTCAGGATGCGGCCCAGTGTAGCCTTGCCGACGGGCACCTGAATTGGGGCGCCGGTGTCGGAGACTTTCGCACCGCGCACCAGACCTTCTGTCGCGTCCATCGCAATCGCGCGGACGGTGTTTTCGCCAAGGTGCTGCGCCACTTCCAGAACCAGTGTCTTGCCCTGGTTCGGTGTGTGAAGAGCGTTCAGGATTTCTGGCAGGTTATCTTCGAACTGCACGTCAACGACGGCGCCGATGACCTGAGTGATTTTGCCGACTGCATTTGCCATGTCGTTTCTCCGGTTTTGCTTACAGCGCTTCCGCGCCGGAAATGATTTCGATCAGCTCGTTCGTGATGACGGCCTGACGCGAACGGTTGTATTCAATTGTCAGGTTCTCGATCATCTCGCCCGCGTTACGTGTGGCGTTATCCATTGCGGACATCCGTGCGCCCTGCTCAGAGGCTGCGTTTTCAAGCAGACCCGAGAAGATCGCCGTGGCAACGCCACGCGGCAGAAGATCCGCCAGAATGGCTTCTTCGGAAGGCTCGTAGTCGAACAGGATCGATGCCTCTTCGTCTTCGCCTTTGTCCTCGAACTTTGCCGGGATGATCTGCTGTGCCTGTGGGACCTGGCTGACCACGTTCACGAATTCTGCATAGAACAGCGTTGCCACGTCAAATTCGCCCGCGTCGAAACGACCCAATATGTCTTTGGCAACACCCTGCGCATCAGCATATCCCAGACGCTTGACGTCGGACATATCAACGTGACCGACAAGGTGATTGCTGTAATCCCGCTTGAGCTGGTCACGGCCTTTCTTGCCAACGGTCAGGATCTTCACTGTCTTGCCAGCGGCAAGCAGCTCCTGCGCCTTCACCTTAGCCTTCTTCACGATGTTCGTGTTGAAGCCACCGCACAATCCGCGCTCAGAGGTCATGACGACCAACAGATGCACATCATCCGATCCGGTGCCAGACAGCAGCTTGGGTGCTGAATCCGACCCACCGACCGACGCGGCAAGCCCCGCCATCACGGCATTGAACCGTTCGGCATAGGGGCGTGCCATTTCGGCAGCTTCCTGCGCGCGGCGAAGTTTCGCCGCGGCAACCATTTGCATGGCCTTCGTGATCTTGCGGGTCGATTTGACCGACGCGATCCTGTTTTTAAGGTCCTTGAGATTTGCCACTGGGCTATCTCCCCTTAAACGTGGTCAGCGGCGTATGAATCGAGCGCTGCTTTGATCTTGTCTTCCAGCTCGTCCTTCACCTTGCGATCGTTGTTGGTGATGTCCTTGAGCAGGTCAGCATGCTTGGACCGCAGGTGGTTCAGCAGGCCTTGCTCCCAGGCACCAACCGCTGACACCTCAAGCTTGTCGAGGTAGCCGTGCGTACCTGCGTAGATGACGCAGACGATCTCGGCGTTGGACAGCGGCGAATACTGCGGCTGCTTCATCAGCTCGGTCAGACGGGCACCACGGTTCAGCAACTGCTGAGTGGCGGCGTCAAGGTCAGAACCGAACTGAGCGAAGGCAGCCATCTCGCGGTACTGGGCAAGCGACAGCTTCACCGGACCGGCGACCGAGGACATCGCCTTGGTCTGGGCCGATGAACCCACACGCGAAACCGACAGACCGGTGTTCACAGCAGGACGGATACCCTGATAGAAAAGTTCGGTCTCAAGGAAGATCTGACCGTCAGTGATTGAAATCACGTTTGTCGGAATAAACGCCGAAACGTCACCACCCTGTGTTTCGATCACGGGCAGCGCTGTCAGCGAACCCGAGCCAAACTCTTCGCTCAGCTTCGCGGAACGCTCAAGCAGGCGGGAGTGCAGATAGAAAACGTCACCAGGATAGGCTTCGCGGCCTGGTGGGCGGCGCAGCAGCAGGGACATCTGACGATAGGAAACCGCCTGCTTGGAAAGGTCATCATAGATGATCAGCGCGTGACGGCCATTGTCGCGGAAGTATTCCGCCATCGCTGTCGCGGCGTAGGGCGCGAGGAACTGCATCGGCGCTGGCTCAGACGCGGTAGCGGCCACAATGATTGAGTAATCAATGGCACCGGATTCTTCGAGCTTCTTAACCAGCTGCGCAACAGTGGAGCGCTTCTGGCCGATCGCAACGTACACACAGTACATCTTCTTGCTCTCGTCACCGTCAGCGGCCTCGTTTACCTGCTGCTGGTTCAGCATCGCGTCAAGCGCAACGGCGGTTTTACCTGTCTGGCGGTCACCAATGATCAACTCTCGCTGACCACGACCAATCGGGATCATCGCATCCACGGACTTCAGGCCGGTTGCCATCGGCTCGTGAACGGACTTGCGGGGGATAATGCCCGGCGCCTTAACATCGGCGATGCCACGCTCTGTTGAATTGATCGGGCCTTTGCCATCAATCGGGTTACCCAGACCGTCAACAACACGACCCAGCAGCGCATCACCGATTGGCACGTCCACGATGGAGTTTGTGCGCTTGACGGTGTCGCCTTCTTTGATGTCGCGGTCGTTACCGAAGATAACAACACCAACGTTGTCCGCTTCAAGGTTCAGGGCCATGCCCTGAATACCGCCGGGGAATTCGACCATTTCACCGGCCTGAACGTTGTCCAGACCGTAAACGCGGGCAATACCGTCACCGACGGAGAGCACACGGCCAACTTCGGCCACTTCAGCTTCTTGACCGAAATTCTTGATCTGGTCCTTCAGGATCGCAGAAATCTCTGC
>Ga0316197_10001236_pt1 | contig 18376 bp, 17 predicted proteins | sample OudBiesiAoxic_MG_FD_204939 | JGI IMG/M metagenome (GOLD analysis project Ga0316197, IMG submission 204939) | Coastal sediment microbial communities from Oude Bieten Haven, Netherlands - site A oxic | ecosystem: Environmental > Aquatic > Marine > Coastal > Sediment | place: Netherlands... | reverse complement strand
AGCTGAAAGTTCCGGTAACAAATGGTGCCCTAAAAAGCCGGTCGCACCGACTAGTACAATTTGCATATTCAACTCCTTGGCTTGCAGACGACGTCGGCAGTATCAACCACCCGGGCCACTCCGTTTTCGGCATTTGAAGTAAACGAGGGCATCCGGGAGGATACGCGGGAAACGGGCTTGCCCAGTCTCCAGTCATACAGGGTCGAAAACGCCAGCACCCTGGGAATATATTCCCTCGTTTCATGATACGGCAGCGTGTCGACCCATATCCTGGTGTCATCGGTCGTGCGTTTCGCCACCCAGCGATCAACCGCGTTCGGACCTGCATTGTATGCACCCGACGCCAACACTTCGTTTTCTCCGAAGCGATCCAGCAGATCCCTCAGGTAAGCCGTACCAAACTGAATATTGGACTGCGGCTCCATCAGTTGCTGTTTACCTGCGTAGTTAAACGTGTGCCGTTTCGCCAACTGCCGGGCTGTACCGGGCATGATCTGCATTAACCCCCGGGCTCCAACCGGTGACATTGCATCCGGCGCCATCGCACTTTCCGAACGCATCAGCCCCAGCACCCAGGCGGGGTCCAGGTTCTTCTGCTCGGCCAGGGGATAAACCAGGGGTGCATACGCAACCGGGAAGCGCCACTCGTACCAGCGCAGGTCTCCGCTGTTGCCAAGGGCAAAAATAGCCATATCCGGCCAGTCTTCTTCGATGGCCAGCGCCGCCGCTGCGCGCAGCTCCTGGTTTTCAAAACCACGGGTAGCCATTCTCCATTCACTGCGTGACCAGTTCTGGATACCGGCCTTTCTGAGTTCCAACGCTCTTTGGAATCCGGGCCTGGACCTCAGGTCCTCAACTTCCGTCAGTGCAACTTCAGGTTCCTGCGGGCAAATGGTATAGGGCAGATCCATCTGGTCGGCGGACAGGAAACCATAGTAGTTGGCTTCCAGCGCCAGGCCGCCCAGTTGCTTCCGGGCAGGTGTCACTTCACCGGTTTCCATCAGTGCCCGGGCATTCCAGTAACGCCAGCGGGAATCATCTTTCTGATCCGCCGGCATTTTTTCCATGGCCAGCGTAACGCCCTTCCAATTCTCCCGGGACAGCTCAAACCGGACCCACCATTCCACCAATTTCCCATCCCGGTAGGTATCAGGAACAGCCTGCATCCGCTCCGGCGTGCCGTCGGCATTTTCTACGGCGGACCACAGCGCGATTTCCCTGAGGATTCCGCCATGGACATCTGCCGTCCATTTGAAATGGCCGGACATCGACTGGTAGATTTTCCAGGCCCGGTCGGAATCATTACGTGCCAGGCGGCGCAGCCCGTAGCTGGTGATATCCCGGCTCTTCTGCTGGTCTTGCCATTTAACCGCTTTACCGAGATGTCGATAACCACGCCGGTCCTGTTCATACCAGAGATCAGCCCAGGCCTGGTCTTTTTCCGATAAGAACCGCGCCAGGTAACGTGTAAGGCGGGGCTCACGGGCATCCATCGCCCGGCGAATCCGCTCCCAGGCAAGACCCGGAGTAATTCCGCCTTCCTTTTTCAACCAACTGAATACCGGGTCGCAGGCATCCGGCTGTGATTTGCCAACGGTCCAGAGTCCCTGCGCGACCGGCAAAAGGTCTGCTGTTTGCCCCCGCTTTATCCGTGCGGTGGCCAGGTAACATTGTATTTCCGTGTCTTTGGAGCCAGGCGCATGACGGATCAATGAATCCCAGCGGCCTTTTTTGCCCAGTGTCCGCAACCAGGTTTTTTTCAGTCCGCTTGTAAACGCCCAATCCCGGTGTTCATCAAGGAAAGACACCATTTCCTCATCACTTACCTTTGCCCTTCGGAACCTGAAGTCTTCATATTGCAGGTAGGGATAAAGCAAGTAGTCCTGCAGCCCGGCCATTAACTGTTCATATTCCGACCGTTTACCGCTGGCTGCCGCCTGCCAGGCACGGGCAAACTCAGTACGTTGGGTAGGCGGCGAACCTTGTGCAGGTAATGAGCCGGAGGTGACCATACAGGCAAGGAACAGCCAGCAACCGAGGCGTCCGAAACCAGGCCGTGAAAATCCGGGTAATTTGGCAGAATCGCGGGTACGATGAAGTACGTTTTTTAGGTGCATTGAAATCACGGGTACCACGATATGAAAATGCCTCTCCGGCGGCAAGGACAAATTTTTGTGAACCACCAAAAATGTTGATTGAATTCGCCGTCATCGGCATCGTCGCCGGCTACCTCGCAGGATTCCTGGGAATCGGTGGCGGCTTCGTGGTCGTGCCCGCCCTTACCTTCCTGTACCTGCGGGATCCGGCAATGGCGCCATGGGCCATCCACATGGCGGTTGCAACGTCCCTCGGGACGATGCTGGTGACTTCGCTCAGCTCAATCATTGCGCATCAGAAAAAAGGGGCCATCCGCTGGTCACTGGTCAGGTCATTGTCTTTTGGCCTGGTCATCGGCGCCGTACTGGGGGCAGCGATCGCCGATGTGTTGCAGGGAGAAGCCCTGATAAGGGTGTTTGGCATATTTGCAATGCTCGCCGGGCTGCAGTTGATACTGGCCCGGCACCAGGAGGGCGAAAAACCTTTGCCGGGCCAGCCCGGCGCAAGCATTGTCGGCCTGGTGATCGGGGGAATTTCCAGCTTGATCGGTATTGGTGGCGGAGCCCTGACCGGACCCTGGCAACTCTGGCATGGCATCAGGGCACAAAACGCGGTTGCCACCTCGGCAGCCTGTGGATACCCCATCGCGCTGGCGGGGACCTTTGCTTTCATCGCTTTCGGATTGAACAGTGACCTGCCTGAGGGTGCGCTGGGGTACATTCACTTGCCGGCATTTCTTGGTATTGCCCTGACCAGCGCGATTGCCGCGCCCTTCGGCGTCGCCACGGTGCACCGTCTTCACCCCAAACTGGTGAAGCGGCTATTCGGTGGATTTCTGATGCTGGTCGGTCTGCGGATGCTGGCCGGCCTCTAGAGGGTTCCGCCCGACTCCACGCTGATTACGGGTCGCGTCGCTTCCTTCAGGTGGACATCCGGGGGCAATTCAATTTCCAGAGCTACCGGGCAGTGGTCGGAAAATGCAACGTCAATCACTTCAGCCTTCCCGACTTTCAGTGTTTCACTCACGAGTATGTGATCGATCGCACGCTGAGGCTGCCAGGAGGGATATGTTGCCAGGCCGACTGTCGGCGCCTGTAACGCCAGGGCTTCCCGCAACTCAAGCACATGGGGTGTATCGACCTGGGTATTGAAATCACCCAGCACGACCAGGTGCCTGCTGCTATCAAGTTCGCGAGCCAGAAATTTGAGTTGCTGGGCGCGCGCCCTTTTACCCAGGGCCAGGTGGACGATCGCGACATCGAGTCCGTCAAAACCACTGCCGAACCGGACCAGCAACGTTCCGCGGCCGGGAATTATTCCGGGCAGGCGATGCTCTTCTACTGCGTCAGGTTCAAAACGGCTCAGAAATCCATTGCCCGCATAGGCAACGGTTCCTACTTTACGATTGGACTGGTGACACCAGAACGGCATGCCTGAATGATTGGCCAGGTACCGCGACTGGTTAATAAAACCTGACCTGAGGCTGCCCGAATCGACTTCCTGCAGGGCCACCATGTCATACGGAGTCGCCAGTTCCGCGATGGCATCCAGGTTTTCAACCCGTTTGGCGTGCGGCAATACCTGCCGCCAGCTATGCGTAACGTAGTGGTGATACCGGGCGGTCGAGGTGCCCGCCTGGATATTGAAACTCAGTAACCTAAGTTTCCGGCCAGGATCCTGACCGAGACTTTCTGCTGATTCAGTCAGCTGCGGCACTGCTGGTCTGCGATGCTGACGCTTCCATCTCGATCAGGTAATCCACTACGTCAAACATCACGTCATAGCTGGCAACGGCTGCATTACCTGATATTCGGTATTTACCGTTCAAAACCAGCGCCGGGGTTCCGCGAATTTCATAAGACTGGACGAGGGTCTGGTCCTTGCGCAACTTTCCGTCAACAGCAAACGAGCGTGAAGTAGACAGGAATTTTTCCTTGTCCAGGCCAAACTGGCTGTAAAAGGTGGCCAATTCGTCCATGTTGCGAATGATTTTTTTCTCTTTCCACAGCCGGGCCATCAGGGCCACGTGGGCCTCATCCGGAACACCCATCATTTCGGCGGTCACATAGCCGCGAGCGTATAGCTCCCAGGAGCCGCGTCCGAAAACAACGGGGATTCTCCTGAATTCTACGAAATCCGGTTTGCGCTTGACCCAGCTCTCGACGTAAGGGTCAAAGGTGTTGCAGTGGGTGCACAAATAGCTGAAAGCTTCTTCAAGCTTCATCTTGCCATCCGTTACGGCCGGCGCCCCCTCAATCAGGAAATAATGCAGCCCTTCCTGGTATGGCACCTGTTTGTCGCCCTGCGCCAATGCGGCACTGGAAAACGAAAACAGCGCTGTGACACCCAGCGTTAAAAGTCCGATAGCGATTCTCTTCATTGGTTACTCCTGCAAAGCCGGTCTGACCTGATCATGCTTACTGACCGCCAATTGCGTATTCAGTTCATTCGATTTCCAGGTAGAGCCCCTGGATGTAGCTGGAAACTGCGTCGATTTCTTCATCGCTTAGTTTTGCAGCAGCTCCGTTCATGAGCTGGCTAAGGCTATCGCCTTCACCCCAGTTGTCTCCGGCACGGAAGCCCGTGAGCATCTTGCTGGTATAGACAGAATGCTGACCGGCGAGCGCCGGGTAACCAGCAGGCGGATTGCCTTCGCCGGCCGGGCCGTGGCAGGACATACAGGCCGGCACACCGGATTTTGCATTGCCTGCGCGAAAAATCATTTCCCCAAGAGCTACTTTCGATTCATCCGCCACACCACCACTGGCTGTTTGCGATGAAAAATAGGCGGCGAGATCCAGGATATCCTGCTCGCTCAGCCCGGGGGTTATGCCCAGCATCTCAGGAACCGGGCGAGCGCCCTCCTTGATCAACGTAACTTGCCTGGCCAGGTATTTTTCATGCTGGCCGGCCAGTTTTGGCCAGTTGGGAACGGCACTATTACCGTCGGCACCATGGCACGCGGCACAAATTGCAGACTTGGCCTGCCCTGCTGCTGCGTCGCCCTGTGCATAAGCTTGCAGGCTGATGAGAACCAGTGAACCGGCAATGGCCCGGAGCAAAAAACTCATTATTTCGATCTCCCAGAGTTTGTATGACCTGTATTCAGGCTAGAATGACCCGGTATTATCGCGGTTTCTATTACCACGTTCCAGCATAACCAGACAATCTGATGACATCTGAAAACATAAAACATAATCCTTATCGATCCGCCTGCTATGTGATCAGTGCTCACAAGCTCGCTCAATTGCCCCCCGATAGCGGTTTTGAAGTCGCTTTTGCCGGCCGCTCCAACGCCGGAAAATCCAGCGCTATCAACACGTTAACAGACCAGAAATCCTTGGCAAGAACCAGTAAGACACCCGGGCGGACTCAGCAGATTGTCATTTTTGACATCGACCCCGAGCGTCGAATCGCCGACTTGCCGGGTTACGGCTACGCCAAGGTACCGGTCAAGCTCAGGGAACATTGGCGCAAGGAAATGCAGTTGTATTTCAATCAGCGGCGATGTTTGAAAGGCGTCGTACTGATGATGGATATCCGCCACCCGTTGCGCCCGTTCGACGAACAGATGCTCGATTGGTGCTCCAGTTCGAACGTACCGTGCCACGTTCTGCTGACCAAGGCAGACAAACTCAAACGGGGACCGGCTCAATCCACGCTTCTGAAAGTTCGAAAAGCTTTGCCATCCGGCGCCACCGTGCAGGTTTTTTCTTCCAGGAACCGCAGCGGCCTTTCTGACCTGATCACAAAGCTGAATCACTGGTACGAAATCAGTCCGGCGGTTTAAAATCAGACCTGAAGATACAAGGAATCCTTAAATGACTTTTCCAGCAACCCGAATGCGCCGCATGCGCGCCCATGACTTTTCCCGCAGGCTGATGCGGGAGACCCAGTTGACCAGCAATGACCTGATCTGGCCGGTTTTTGTTATTGAAGGTGATGACGCTGTCCAGGCGGTGGACTCCATGCCGGGTGTGGAACGCATGACCATTGACCGCTTATTGCCCGCCGCAGAACGCTGCGTGGAACTTGGCATACCGGCCATCGCGCTTTTTCCGGTGGTTCCTGCCCAATATAAGTCAGATGACGCGCGCGAAGCATGGAACCCGGAGGGCCTGGCACAACGTGCGGTGACCGCGTTAAAAACCCGGTTCCCGGAACTGGGCGTGATTACAGACGTCGCCCTGGACCCGTTTACTTCGCACGGTCTGGACGGCCTGATCGACGATACCGGTTACGTCGTCAACGACGAAACAGTTGATGTTTTGGTAAAGCAGTCACTCTCTCATGTCGAGGCCGGCGCAGACGTGGTTGCACCCTCTGATATGATGGACGGCAGGATTGCCGCAATCCGGCAGGCCCTGGAAACCGAGGGGTTCCCGAACAAACAGATTCTCTCCTACGGCGCCAAGTATGCCTCCTCGTTCTATGGCCCGTTTCGTGATGCGGTCGGTTCGGCCGGAAACCTCGGCGGCGCAAACAAGTACTCTTTCCAGATGGACCCGGCAAACAGCAACGAAGCCTTGCGGGAAATTGAACTGGACCTGGAAGAAGGCGCCGACATGGTCATGATCAAGCCCGGCCTGCCTTACCTGGATATCATTCGTCGTGTTAAGGAAACCTTCGAAGTTCCGACTTTTGCCTACCAGGTTTCTGGTGAATACGCGATGCTTAAAGCGGCAACCCTGAATGGCTGGCTCGATGAACAGTCGGTTGTGCTGGAAGCCCTGACCTGCTTTCGCCGTGCCGGTGCAGACGGCATATTGACCTATTTCGCGGTGCAGGTAGCCGAGTGGCTCCAGGACGAAAAATGAAACTGGCTGTTTTTGGCAGCCCGGTAGCCAATTCGCTTTCCCCGCGGATTCATCAAAAATTTGCGCTGCAGTGCGGACTGGAAATTGAATACCAGGCCATTGAGGCCACTGAGGGTGAGTTTCGCGGAAAACTTGCCCTGTTTGCAGGTGACGGCGCTCGCGGCTGCAACGTCACCGCACCGCTGAAACATGAGGCCTGGAAACTGGCAAACCGCTGCAGTGAAAGCGCTTTGCGGGCGCATGCTGCAAATACGCTGGTATTTTTTGGCGCCAACGAGTGGTTTGCCGACAGCACCGACGGCCAGGGGTTGGTCAACGACATGGAATCCATCGCGGACTGCCGGCTGGAAGGCGCCCGTATCTGCCTGCTGGGGGCCGGTGGTGCGGCGGCAAGTGTGCTGGGCGCACTGCTGGAGTCGAAGCCGGACTCCCTTGTGGTTGCCAATCGCACGCGGGAGCGCGCGGATGAGCTGTCAGAAATGCATAGCGAACTGGGAACAGTAGACAGCTGTGCGCCCAATGAACTCGACACCCGTGAACCCTTTGATGTCATCATTAATGCGACATCCCTCGGCCACAGCGGAAGCGCACCGGCCCTGTCACCCGGCTGGCTGAAACCGGACGGGCTTGTTTATGACATGAACTATGGGAAAGCGGCCGAGCCACTCAGGCAGCTTTGCAAACAGGAAAACATTCGTTACTCCGACGGGTTGGGCATGTTGGTCGAGCAGGCGGCGCTTTCCTTTCGGATGTGGACCGGAAAAACCCCTGATTCCGCCGAAGTGCTCAGGGAATTACGAGGCTCCGCGGCTTAGAAAATCAACCACATTGCCGTCGTCGTCCAGTTTCGGGTAATCGAGCCCCCGCTCCCGGCAAAAACGTGCAACGGCTGGCTGAAGCCATTCAAACCTTTGTACATCACGGGTTTCATCATCAAGACGGTCTTTGCCATACATACCGGCTGCGTCGCGTTGCCTGAGCGCCTCGTACAAAACGATTGAACAGGCTACCGAAACATTCAACGACTGTGTCATACCCATCATCGGAATCATCACCTGGCGGTCGGCCAGCATGAGCGATTCTTCGCTAACGCCAAACAACTCAGTTCCCACAACCAATGCGGTCGGGACCGTATAGTCCAGCTCACGGTAATCCAGGGCTTCATCTGACAAGTGCGCAGCGACCAGTTGAAAGCCCCGTTCCTTCAGGTAAGCGCATGCGGTGGGGACGTCTTTATGCGGGTGCACTTTCATCCACTTTTCCGCACCCTGGGATGTTTTCCAGTGGATCGCCAGGCCTTCATCGCCGGGGACAGCGTGCATTTCGTTAATACCCACTGCATCGCAACTGCGCACGATGGCAGAGAAATTCCTAGGCTTTTGTAAGTGCTCTGCCAGCACCGTCAGGTCGGGTTGCCGGTTCGCAAGAACAGAATCGACGGTTTGCCGGCGCTGATCTCTCACGGAAGAGCTACTTCCACTCCAGCACTTTCCAGTGAACAGGCGCAACGGGGTTCAGGGCCTGCCTGCTGATATCCAGTTCCAGGAGGCCATCACCATCCGTGTCGACATAGTAGTAAGGAATACCGTTTTCCGGTGTCACCTTGACCATGTAAACCTGGTCGCCCATGCGATACTCTTCGATCCTCCGGTCATCTTCTTCACGAATGGTAACGGTTGGCTCGATCTGCTCTTCCTGGACTTTTGGCGGAATCGGAACATCTTCGGTGGTGCCGGCTGGCGGTATTGGCGGTGGTTTCTCCAGGTCATCCTGCGCTGAAAGCGGGCTAACAGTCAGAACCAACGGGAAAACCAGGGCCAGCGACGCCAGCAACTGACATGGCTTGTTTAACAGTTTTCTCATCGACCCGGGCTCCCTCTGAGTTAGACTCTCATAGTATCAGACCCACAAAACCAGACAATTATCCCAGGTAATTCATGAGCAACAAAAAAACTTTATATCTCGTTGACGGTTCTTCTTATATTTACCGGGCTTTTCACGCCCTTCCTAACCTGACCAACAGCCGCGGTGAGCACACCGGTGCGCTTCTTGGTGTGTCCAACATGCTCAAGCGCCTGCTCAAAGAAGCAGAGCCGGAATACATAGCCGTGGTCTTTGACGCGAAAGGCCCGACTTTCCGGCACGAACTTTATCCGGAGTACAAGGCTAACCGGCCGCCAATGCCAAGAGAACTGCGCCAACAGGTTGAAGCCATCCTGGAGTTCACCCGGATGCTCGGCTTGCCTTTGCTCCAGGTACCCGGAGTTGAGGCTGACGATGTCATCGGAACCCTTGCCCGAACGGCTGAAGAAGCCGGAATGGACTGCGTCATATCTACCGGTGACAAGGACATGGCGCAGTTGGTCAGCGACAGGACCACACTCACCAACACCATGACCAATGCGGACATGGACCGTGATGGCGTCAAGGAAAAATTTGACGTGACACCCGCGCAAATTGTGGATTTCCTGGCTCTTACCGGTGACAAATCCGACAATATTCCCGGCGTTGAGAAATGTGGCCCAAAAACGGCCGCCAAGTGGCTGGACAAGTGGGGCAGCCTGGACGAAATCATCAGCCACGCCGACGAAGTGGGTGGGAAAATTGGCGAATATCTCCGTACGGGCCTGGACCAGTTGCCGCTTTCGAAGGAACTGACCACCATCCGGCGCGATGTCGAACTGGAGTTCCAGCCACAGCAACTGCAACGCACAGAGATGGAAAAAGAGGCGCTCATCGAGGCGCTCAAACGATACGAATTCAATAGCTGGCTGAAGGAAGTCGACCAGCAAACAACCGAACAGCCGGCCGAAACCGATTATCAGACCATTACCACGATGGAGCAGCTTGACGAATTGCTGCTTAAGCTGGAGAGCGCGGACCTGATCGCGTTCGATACCGAAACAACCAGCCTCGATTCAATGCAGGCGGAGCTGGTCGGCCTGAGTTTTTGCATCGAAGCAGGCCAGGCATGGTACCTGCCGGTCGGGCACGACTATCCGGGCGTTCCCGAACAACTGGACCGGGAGCAGGTATTGGCCAGGCTCAAACCTTTGCTCGAGGATACCGGGTGCCTCAAAGTCGGTCAGCACATGAAATACGACATGAATGTCCTGTCGCTGTATGACGTCAATGTTCAGGGGGTCGCGTTTGATACGATGCTTGAATCCTACGTGTTCAACAGTACCGGCAGCCGCCACGACATGGACTCCCTGGCACTCAAATACCTGGGGCGTCAGACAACTCACTACGAGGATATAGCGGGCAAAGGCGCCAAGCAGATCTCATTCAGCCAGGTCAGCATCGAGGAAGCCAGCCACTATGCGGCTGAGGATGCGGATATTACCCTTTCTCTGCATGAGCACTTGTGGCCACGACTGGAAAAAGATCCGCCCCTGGCCTCAGTCCTCACAGACATCGAAATCCCCTTGATTCCCGTATTGGCCAGAATGGAGCAGCGGGGCGTATTGATCGATGGCGAACTGCTGGCCACGCAAAGCACTGAAATGTCCAGGCAGATCCTGAAAATCGAACAGGAGGCATACGAAGCGGCTGAGCAGCCCTTTAACCTCGGTTCACCCAAGCAGATTCAGCAGATCCTGTTTGAAAAACTGGGCCTGCCCATCATCCGTAAAACGCCAAAGGGACAACCTTCGACCGCGGAAGATGTATTGCAGGAACTGGCCGTTGATTACGAGCTCCCGAGCCTGATCCTGGAATACCGTTCTCTCTCCAAGTTGAGATCCACTTATACCGACAAGCTGCCAAAGCAGATTAATCCCCGAACCGGACGCGTGCATACCTCCTACCACCAGGCAGTTGCCGCAACCGGACGGCTTTCATCTTCCGACCCCAACCTTCAGAACATACCGATCCGGACACCTATGGGCCGGCGGATCCGCGAAGCTTTTATCGCACCGGAAGGCTACGCCGTGATGGCCTGCGATTACTCCCAAATCGAATTACGCATCATGGCGCACCTGTCCGGCGACAAGGGCTTATTGCAGGCCTTTCGCGACAACGTGGACGTTCACCAGGCCACCGCCAGTGAAGTGTTCGGGGTACCCTATAAAGAAGTGGATGGCGATCACCGCAGAGCTGCCAAGGCGATTAATTTCGGCCTGATGTACGGCATGTCCGCGTTCGGACTGGCCCGGCAACTGAACATCGGACGGGTTGAAGCCCAGGCTTACATGGACACCTATTTCATGCGCTACCCCAACGTCCAGCAATTCATGGAAGAAACCCGGGAACAGGCGCGTGACCTGGGCTATGTGACGACGTTGTTTGGTCGCCGTTTGTATCTGCCCGACATCAAGGCCAGTAATATGCAGCGGCGACAGGGTGCCGAGCGCGCGGCCATCAATGCGCCGATGCAAGGCACGGCAGCCGACATCATCAAAATAGCGATGATCAAGGTGGATAACTGGATACAAAAGGATAAGCCGGACGCCTGCCTGGTTATGCAAGTGCACGATGAACTGGTATTTGAAGTCCGTGAAGAGCAACTCGAGCACGTGAAGAACACCGTTGTTGAGCACATGTCTGCTGCGGCCAAACTGGATGTCCCGTTGATCGTGGATACCGGGTTCGGCCCGGACTGGGACACCGCCCACTGACCGGCATGGTGAGTCGTATCGGATTCCTGCGGGTTGCATTCTGGCTCCTGCTTCCCGCCACGGCTGTTCAGGGCTTATGGCTGCGCCGCGTGGCCATCCGCCTGCCGGGTGCGCCTGGAGAACGACAAGGTGATATTGGCTCAGGGGAAGTGATGCACCTGTTGGCCCTGGGCGACTCTATCATTGAAGGCGTGGGTACCAACAACGTCAGGGATTCACTGCCGGTTCAGTTTGCCAGGGTCTTGTCAGAACAATCCGGAAAATGCATTCATTGGCGTATCGAAGGCCAAAGTGGCTTCGATATCGACGATGTCCTTGAACGTCTCAATTCACTTGAACAACTCCCGGCACCCCATTTTGTGCTGCTTTCCGTGGGGGTCAACGACGTAACCGGACTCAGCACTACACGTCACTGGCGTAGCAAAGTGAAAGAACTTTTGCAGACCTTGTGCCGGCGCTGGCCGGGCACACAGATCATATTCACCGGTCTGCCACCCATGGCTGAATTTCCGCTGCCGCCTCAGCCGCTCCGTTTCAGTCTCGGACTGCGCGCAGCTACGCTGGACAGCATTGCAGCCATGGAAATCAGCAATATTCCCAATGCCAATCATATACCGACCCGGATCAATCCAGGGGAACATGGATTTTGCGAAGACGGCTTCCATCCGTCGGCAGAATCCTGCAATCTATGGGCTGAGCAGTTGCTATTGGACCAAGGAGAAAATAACCATGAGTGAGAGCAACGACAAAAAGACCAAATTAGTGGCTAGACCGGAAGATGTCAGCTCACCAGAAGCCATCATCAAAGCCATGTATGACAACATTTCCGGTCCGGCCGGCCATCGTAACTGGTACCGGGAGCGCACACTTTTTATCGAAGGTGCGCGGTTGATCCCCATCGGCAAGCGCGTCCACAGGGAAGGCGGATTCGAAATGATGAGCGTCGATGAGTGGATTGAGGATGCCTCCGAGTACCTCGAGGAAAACGATTTCTACGAAACAGAAATTACACGCCAGGTTCACCGCTTCGGAAATATCATGGCGGTTTTCAGTACTTATGAAGCCAGGAACCACCCCGACGAACCGCCCATCGCACGCGGCATCCAAAGTATCCAGCTACTGAAAAAAGATGAACGTTGGTGGATTGTGAACCTCATGTGGGACAACGAGAGCAGAGAAAACCCTATTCCGGAAGAATTTCTTCCTTACCTGTGGTGACCGGAACAACCAGCCAGTCCCTCGGTACGAGAAAATCGTTGAGTTTCGCCTCGTCGGATCCCGGGTCCGGTTGCCAGTTGTAGCGCCATGAAACCAACGGTGGCATGGACATCAGGATAGATTCTGTTCGACCACCCGATTGCAGACCGAAAAGTGTTCCACGGTCATACACCAGGTTGAATTCCACGTAACGGCCGCGCCGGTATAGTTGAAACTGCCGTTGTGCATCCGTCCATGGCTCTTTTCGGCGCCGCCGAACTATCGGAAGGTAGGCTCCCAGGTAGCTGTCGCCTACCGCTTTCATGAACTGGAAGCTTCGTTCGAACCCCCATTCGTTCAGGTCGTCAAAAAACAATCCACCGACACCACGGGCTTCCTGGCGGTGTTTCAGATAAAAATAGCGGTCACACCATGCTTTGTAACGGCTATAAACTTCATCACCAAAGGGCTCACAGGCGGCAGAAGCTGCACGGTGCCAGTCGATAACATCTTCCTGCACGGGGTAATAGGGTGTCAGATCATACCCCCCTCCGAACCACCAGACCGGGGCCTCACCTGCTTTTTCCGCAATGAAAAAACGGACATTGGCGTGGCTGGTAGGAATGTGTGGATTCTCAGGGTGGATCACGAGTGATACACCCAGCGCTTCGAAACTTCTGCCGGCGAGTTCAGGACGTGCAGCTGTCGCGGACGGCGGTAAACTGGAACCGGTGACATGGGAAAAATTGACGCCGGCCTGTTCAAATACCCCACCGGCGTTGAGAACGCGGCTACGGCCCCCTCCGCCCAGCATGGGTCCATCCTGCGAGGGTTCGCTGCTATCGCGGGTCCAGGCATCCTCGTGGAAATTCTGCTTGCCGTCCTCGGCCTCGAGCGCACTGCAGATAGAATCCTGCAAATCCAGAAGATAGTTTTTGACCCGTTCGCCCGATACCATCGATTCAGCACCCATCTCCAGATTCAGCGCAACACCCGGCCACTGGCCAGGTCTCTAATTTGACTTGGTTTTTGTTCTCCACCCAGGTCGCCGTCGACGGTACCGCACAGGGCGGAGCCAAAATACTGATCGACCTCTCCTGCGGTCCGGGCCGGCTCGACTCCACGCGGGTTTGCGCTGGTGGATACGATCGCTCCATCGAATTGTGCGCAAATCTCCCGGCAAACCGGATGTTCTGTCACCCGGAGGGCGATCGTTTGATGCTTCCCCGCAAGCCAGTCCGGCGTGTCCTGGTGCCTGGGGAAAAGCCATGTAACCGGACCAGGCCAGGTGGCCAAAGCACAATCCAGTTGTGTACGCGAAATGGGATCTATCCACGGTAAAAACCGTTCAAAGGCATCAGAAATGAGAATCAGGCCAGCATCGGCAGGCCGGTCTTTCAGCGCCAGTATCTGCCTTACGGCCACTTCATTACCCGGATCGCAGCCCAGCCCGTAAACGGCTTCGGTCGGATAGGCGATGACTTTCCCTTCGCGCAGGCATTTCACAGCACCCTTGACGCTTATTACTTCACCCATCGACAGACTACACCGCGGCGGTTTTCCGGGAAGTCTTCTTTTTGGATGCCTTCTTCTTCGAAGCTTTCTTCTTTGAAGCCTTCTTTTTCGAAGCCTTTTTCTTCGTTGCTTTCTTCTTCGCCGTTTTCTTCTTGCCAGCCTTCTTACGGCCCTTTTTATCCGGCGCAGCCTCCAGCAAAGCAAGGCATTCCTCGAGTGTCATCGAATCGGGCTCACGTTCCTTGGGCATGCGGGCATTCTTGTTGCCATCAGTGATGAACGGACCCCACCGCCCCTTGAGAATCTGAACGTCCGAGTCTTCCCAGGTCCTGAGAATTTTGTCCAGGTCCGCCTGCTTTTTGGCGGCAATCAGTTCAAGCGCTTCCGGCAATTCGACCGTGTGGGGATCGGAATCCTTTAACGAAACAAACTTGCTGGCATAGCGGATATAAGGGCCGAAACGCCCGATGCCGACCGCCACTTCTTCACCTTCGGGTGTGACACCCAGGTCCCTTGGCAACTTGAACAGCTGCAGTGCTTCTTCCAGTGTGATGGTTTCCAGGCGGAGCCCGGGCTGAAGACCGGCAAACTTGGGCTTCTCCTCGTCATCGACACTGCCAATCTGTGCATGTGGGCCAAAACGCCCCAGTCGGACTGAAACCTCTTTTCCGCTGGCTGGATCGGTGCCAAGCACTCGCGTAAGTTTCGCTTCCTGCCGGCTGACTGTTTCCTGCTTGTCCCTGATGCGTTCGATGAACGGCTTCCAAAATTGCATCAGTGGCGGAATCCAATGCATCTCACCCCGTGATATTTCGTCAAGGGTGTCTTCCATTTTGGCGGTGAACTCGTAATCGACATACGGTTCGAAATGATTCTTCAGGAAGCGGGCGACCACCCGGCCGGTATCGGTAGGAATGAACCGCCGTCTGTCCAGGTCAACGTATTTGCGACGGACCAGGGTCTGGATGATGCTGGCATAGGTTGAAGGACGCCCGATTCCAAAATCTTCGAGTGCCTTCACCAGGCTGGCTTCCGAGTAACGCGGTGGCGGCTCCGTAAAATGCTGTTCGGCCCGGATTTCCTGCAACTTGACGATGTCCCCTTCGGTCATATCCGGCAGATTGGTTTCTTTCTCTTCCTTTCCGGCCGGCTGGGAAACTTCATAGGCCTTGAGAAACCCGGGAAAGGCAATCACGGAACCATTCGCCCGGAAGGTCGCATCCGAATCACAATCGAACTCTACTGCTACCGTATCAATCAACGCCGGCACCATCTGGGATGCAAGCGCGCGCCGGTAAATCAACTCGTACAGGCGGTGCTGGTCTTCGGTCAGCGAGGACTTGGCTTCAGAAGGAGAAAATTTCGCAGAAGTCGGCCGGATCGCCTCATGCGCTTCCTGGGCATTTTTAGACTTGGTCTTGTAGAAATTCGGCTTTTCGGGAACAAATTCGGCGCCGTAGCGACTTCCGATTTGCTCGCGCATATCCGCCAGCGCATCGTTCGACAGGTGAACCGAGTCGGTACGCATATAGGTGATGTGTCCGGCCTCATAAAGGTTCTGCGCCGTGCGCATGGTCCTTTGTGCGGTAAACCTCAACTTCCTGGATGCATCCTGTTGCAGCGTGGAAGTAATAAATGGGGGTGCCGGCCGCCGCTGGCGTTGTTTGCGCGTGACCCGGTCGACCCTTAGCTTCCCATCAGCTGCCTTGGCAAGGCGGTCGCGAACACCAAATGCCTGCTCTGTGTTCGAAATATCGAATTGCTTGAGCCGATCGTTTTCTATGCGAACCAGCCTGGACTGAAACGCCTGGCCCTTGTGGCTCATATCCGCTTCGATCGACCAATATTCGCGAGCCTCAAAAGCCTCTATCTCGTACTCACGCTCCACGATCATTCTTAAAGCGGGGCTCTGTACCCGGCCCGCCGACAAACCGGTTTTAATTTTCTTCCAAAGCAACGGTGACAGGTTGAAACCTACCAGGTGATCGAGCGCCCTTCTGGCCTGCTGTGCATTCACAAGGTCCATCGAGAGCTCACGCGGATTGTTCACGGCATCATTGATCGCCTTCTTGGTGATCTCGGAGAACTCCACGCGGTAGAACGGTATTTTTTCAGTCAAACCCTGTTCGCGCAGGATTTCGTAGATGTGCCAGGAAATGGCCTCGCCTTCGCGATCCAAATCCGTCGCGAGATAGACAACCTCAGCCTTTTTGGCCGCCCTTGTGATCGCCCGGACATGTTTCTCACTGTCCTCACTCAACTCGTAGGTCATCGAGAAGTCGTTCTCAGGATCAACTGCCCCGTCCCGTGAAGGCAAATCCCGGACATGGCCGTACGAAGCGAGCACCTTGAAATCCGGCCCAAGGTAACGGTTGATGGTTGCCGCTTTGGCCGGCGATTCTACAATGAGAAGTTTTATGACCACACCCTCACGATTAATTAGTTAAAAAAATCCCATGCGACTTTTGCCGCTCTCTGATTCTGGGAATTGCCTGTTTTGACGGCCCTAGTCCGGTGCCGCCCTTTTTATTAATGGCGGTAGTCTTGCTCCGTGTCAAACATCAAGTCTTCCATCCAGGCATAATTTGCTTCCTGACCCGGTTGATTGAACAACACCATCAGGACCACCCACTTGACGTCTTCCAGGGTGATTTCATCACTTTCCAGTGCCATCAAACGATCCAGCACCAGCTCCCTTCTCTGTGCATCAAGGATCCCGGAGTTGGACAGGAAGAGGAGAAAATCCCGGCAGGTAGTGTCTAAACGATCCATTTCTGAATCGACAAACACCCGGATGGGCTGGTCCGTGTGCATTTTGAAATCCGGCTGATAGCGTTGCTCAGCCAGGCCATCGAGCCAATCAAAAGCTTTATCGATTTCAACGTTGCTGAACCCGGCTTCATGCAGGTTTTCTTCCATTGAGGCACGGTCCGGCTGTTCGTCGGGTTCATCGTAAAAATAATTCTCGAACAGATACATCAGGACGTCGAGCACGTTTTCTTTCATTCTTAACCTCTTATTTTACGGCTGTAGGCTCCCCCCGGATGCACTTCAACCATTCCTCTCAGCTCCAGCAATAGCAGCATGGCTGAGACAACTCTCGCCGTCAATCCACTTTGCTCAATAATTGAATCAATGGGCCTGGGGTCATGGCCCAGGCATGACCACAGCAAACGGTACTCCGGATCATCCTCCACTTGGGGTTGCCCGGCCTCATTGTCAAGCAACGAGGTCGATGGTGAGCCTTCCTCCCGCTCGATCTCCCGTTTGAGCTGCCCCGCCAACTCACCGGCCATTGGCGCCAGTTCCTGCAATATTTCGTCCACCGTCTCAACGAGTTTTGCGCCGTCCCTTATCAATCGGTGACACCCTTTCGCCAATGGATTGTGAATTGATCCCGGCAGTGCAAAAACGTCACGACCCTGGTTTCCGGCCATTCTGGCTGTAATCAGGGTACCACTTCGCAAACCGGCCTCAATGACCAAAACGCCGAGACTGAGACCGGAAATGATCCGGTTGCGGGATGGAAAATTGGCTCGTCTGGCGGCGGTACCCGGTGGAAACTCTGAGACAAGCACCCCGTTTTCCCGGATGCGAACGGCGAGGTCTTTACTGCTCGCCGGATATATCCGGTCAAGCCCGGTTCCCATGACGGCAACCGTTGTTTTGCCTGCATCGAGCGCAGCCCGGTGGGCTTCTGAATCAATTCCGGCAGCCAACCCGCTGGTAATCGTCATTCCCTGCAGGCTGAGTTGGCCGGCGAAATCCCTCGCGTTGTCCTTTCCACCGGCAGTCGGATTTCGGCTGCCTATGACCGCTACCTGTGGCTGCCAGAGAATATCCGGATCCCCATCCACGTATAGAGCGGCAGGGGGAGAAGGAATGTCGCCAAGTAACGGAGGAAATTCCTCACTGTCGCAAGTCAGAAGGTGGTGCGAAGGAGCAGCGAGCCATTCAAGATCACTTTCCAATAAGGCGGCATCGGGATTTCTCAGTGCCTCGATCGTTTCGTCAACCAGGCCAAGACTTTTCAGTTGCCGACGCCCTGCTGACATCAGCTGGTCCATGCCGCCCAGGTGTTCAAGTAACCGTGTAAAGCGAGCGCCCCCCAGGCGGGGGGCGCGAAGTGCA
>Ga0316197_10001235_pt1 | contig 18380 bp, 14 predicted proteins | sample OudBiesiAoxic_MG_FD_204939 | JGI IMG/M metagenome (GOLD analysis project Ga0316197, IMG submission 204939) | Coastal sediment microbial communities from Oude Bieten Haven, Netherlands - site A oxic | ecosystem: Environmental > Aquatic > Marine > Coastal > Sediment | place: Netherlands... | reverse complement strand
GCCACCTGATGGCAATGCGCCGGAAATCGGACCTGCCACAAAAGCTATGCGCGACTTGTGGCAGGCCGTTCACGTGGCGCAAGAAATGGGAAAAGGTTTGGGCCGACGTGCGCTACTGCTCGAAAAAGTGTAGCAGTGAGCGGCCGCGCCGCGCCGATCAGGGGCGATGAGAGCCCTGAATGCTCCCGAATTGACTGACGATACGGTTGCCTCCCTGCGACAAACTGCCTAAACGACGCGTCACTTGCTACAATTACAGCCTAGGGAGCAAAGCGCATGGCCGGTTACCAGAATAGAAGCGATCTGAAGGTCGCGGACGAGCTTGTTTCATTCCTTGAAGAAAGCGCACTGCCCGGAACGGGCGTCGAGGTGGACGCATTCTGGTCTGGATTTGCAGAACTGGTGAACGGGTTTGGCCCGAAAAACCGCGCTCTTCTGGAAACGCGTCAGGATATCCAGGACAAGATTGATGCCTACCATGTGGCGCGACGCGGGCAGTCTCATGACCATGAAGACTACAAAGCGTTTCTTAAGGACATAGGATATCTGTTGGATGAAGGCGAAGCCTTTGAAATCGACACCGCGAATGTTGATCCCGAGATTGCATCGGTGCCCGGTCCGCAACTGGTGGTTCCGATCACCAACGCGCGGTATGCGCTGAATGCGGCGAACGCGCGCTGGGGCAGTCTGTATGACGGATTTTACGGCACCGATGCAATGGGCACCGCTGTGCCCAAAGGGGGCTATGACCAAGGGCGCGGTGCACGCGTTGTCGCCCGATCGCGAGTGTTTTTGGATGAAGCATTCCCCGTGGAAAGGATCAGTCACGCTGATGCACGGCGCTACATCGTGCACAAAGGTGCTTTGCTGGTGGACGACCAGCCCCTGTCAGAACCCGAAAAGTTTGTAGGCTACACCGGCCATCCCAAAGCGCCTGACGCGATTGTGCTGCGTAACAATGGCCTGCACGTCAAACTGATCTTTGACCGCACGCATCCAATTGGCGGGCGCGATCAGGCAGGCCTTGCGGATGTCCAGATGGAGAGCGCTATTTCGGCCATCATGGATTGCGAAGATTCCGTGGCTTGCGTGGATGCAGAAGACAAAGTTGTTGCTTATTCCAACTGGCTGGGTCTGATGCGCGGCGATCTGATCGAGACCTTCGAGAAGGGCGGCGAAACACTGACCCGCAGCCTCAACCCCGATCAGGTTCTGACCGGTCCTGACGGGGCCGATGTGGTCCTGAAGGGGCGTGCCTTGATGCTTGTGCGCAATGTGGGCCACCTTATGACAAATCCGGCCATCCTTGATCGCGATGGGAACGAAGTTTTCGAAGGTCTGATGGATGCGATGATCACCACGCTTATTGCGATGCACGATCTGCAGCGTGAAAGCGGCAACTCTGTGACCGGATCGGTCTATGTCGTAAAACCAAAAATGCACGGTCCAGACGAGGTGGCCTTTGCAGACAGTACCTTTACCCATGTTGAAAAAGTACTGGGATTGCCAAAATACACGGTCAAGCTGGGCATTATGGATGAAGAGCGGCGCACCTCGGTCAACCTCAAGGAATGTATCCGCGCCGCGAAATCCCGTGTAGCCTTTATCAACACGGGCTTTTTGGACAGAACGGGCGATGAAATTCATACGTCGATGGAAGCGGGATCTTTCAGCCGGAAAGACTTTATCAAGCGCAAAAGCTGGATAACAGCCTATGAGAACCAGAACGTTGACATCGGGCTGGAGTGCGGCCTGAGCGGTAAGGCGCAGATCGGCAAGGGCATGTGGGCTATGCCCGACCTGATGGCTGCAATGCTTGAGCAAAAGATCGAACACCCCAAGGCCGGTGCGAATTGTGCGTGGGTGCCTAGCCCTACGGCAGCGACACTGCATGCGCTGCACTATCACAAGGTGGATGTGTTTGCCGTTCAACAAAAGCTCAAGGCAGGCGGGCGCCGCGCCTATGTGGATACAGTCCTCAATATTCCTTTGGCCGAATACCAAAAATGGACCGATGACCAGATCACGCGTGAGATCGAGAATAACGCGCAGGGTATTCTGGGATATGTCGTGCGCTGGGTTGATCAGGGTGTTGGCTGTTCGAAAGTGCCCGATATGAACAACGTGGGGCTGATGGAAGATCGCGCGACCTGCCGGATTTCGGCACAACATATTGCCAACTGGCTGCACCATGGTGTTGTGGATGCCCAGAACGTCATGAGCGCCATGCGCAAGATGGCCGAGGTGGTAGATGGTCAGAACGCGGGGGATCCGCTTTACCGGCCTATGGCGCCTGCATTTGACGGGATTGCATTTCAGGCAGCATGTGATCTGGTGTTCAAGGGGCGTTCGCAGCCGTCGGGCTATACAGAACCGGTATTGCACGCACGCAGGCTTGAGCTGAAAGCGTCGATATAACGACAAAGCGCGAGGGCTAAATGCTGGCGCTTCGCGTTTTTGAGAATAACACGGTCCGGGAGGGGCAACATGGAAATCAGTCTGAGAAAAGCACGCACAATCGTGCGCAAAACACTTGAAAAAGGTCGCGAGATGGATCTCAAGCCGCTTTCAGTGGTCGTTCTGGATGCAGGCGGGCATGTAAAAGCCTTTGAGCGCGAAGATGGCGCGTCTCCGGGCCGTTTCGGTATCGCGCATGGTAAGGCCTATGGCGCCGTTATGATGGGCATTGCGGGCACCGCGCAAAAAGCACGCGCGGACGATCAGGCTTATTTCATGCTAGCGATGAATGGTCTTTACGGCGGTAAACTCGTTCCGGTCCCCGGCGGCGTTTTGGTCCACGACAAAAAGGGCCAGGTCATAGGTGCGGTCGGCGTCACAGGCGACACATCCGAGAACGATCTAGAGGCGGCTTTAGTCGGGATCGAAGGTGCTGGGCTAACGGGCACGGGGTAATACGGCGTTTCCGCTTGTTTTTTTGGCGTATGCTTCGTTTTCTGGCAAATGCGCACAGGGGTATGCGCGGCTGTGGTCTGTTCAAGGCCGGACGGCAGCCCTATGGTTGAGGCAACAACGCATGAGGGAGCTAAATGACGCGTCCGGTTATAGGCATTATCGGTAACTTCGCGCTGCTGAACGACCAATACCCCGTTCACACCGCGGGCATGATGAATTCGATCGCTGTGGCGGAAGTTGCGGGTGCCATGCCCCTTATCATTCCCAGTGATCCGGACTTGGTTAGCGTGGCAGAATTGCTTGACCTTTGCGACGGTTTTTTGCTGACCGGCGGGCGGCCCAATGTGCATCCCCAAGAATACGGGGAAAATGAAACTCCGGCGCATGGTGAATTCGACCGCGCGCGCGACAGCGTGGCATTGGGACTTGTGCGCGCCTGTGTCGAGCGCGGGCAACCGTTCTTTGGCGTGTGTCGCGGGTTCCAAGAGGTAAACGTTGCGATGGGTGGCACGCTTTATCCGGAAATCCGTGAGTTACCGGGCCGTATGAACCACCGTATGCCGCCAGATGGTACGCTGGAAGAGAAATTCGAGTTGCGCCACAAGGTCCGCTTTGCTGACGGGGGTCTTTTTCACCAGTTGATGGGAACGCGTGAAGTGATGACCAATACGCTGCACGGGCAGGGTATCAAAACTGCAGGGCAGGGCGTTGTGATCGACGGGCATGCCACCGATGGCACACCCGAGGCTATATATATCGAAGGGGCCGCCGGCTTTACACTCGCCGTGCAGTGGCATCCTGAATACAATGCCGCACAAGATCCGGTATCAAACGCTTTGTTTTCGGCCTTCGGGGATGCAGCGCGCGCTTGGAAGAATGGAGAGCGCAGCACCAGCCGCGTCGCCTGATCCTGAACGGCGCGTCCGGCTACATCAGTCCGCCAGCAATTTCGATGGATTGACCGTTCACACTTGCCGCGCCGTCCGACACAAGCCACATGGCCGCGGCCGATACTTCACAAGGTGCAATCAGGCGGCCATGCTTATTGGCTGACACCATGATGTCCTTGGCTTTTTCCTCGCTGACACCGGCACGTTGTGCAATTGCTGTTGTATTGCGCGTGACGATTTCAGTGTCCACGTAAGCGGGGCAAAGCGCGTTGAATGTGATGTTTTGGCCCAGATAATCTTCGCTTAACCCGCGGATCAATCCGACCATGCCGTGCTTTGACGCTGTATAACAGGACGCGCCTTGCAGGCCTTTCAGCCCTGCGATGGAAGACACCGCAATCACGCGTCCCCAATCTGTGGTGCGCATCGACTTCAGTGCTTCGCGGATCGTCAGGAAGGTACCATCAAGGTTGGTCGACATCATGTTACGCCAGAAATCCATGTCGGTTTTATGCAAGGCGCGCCCTTCAGCAATTCCGGCGTTCGCCACGCAGATCTGGATCGGACCGCGCGCCGCGACTGCCTCGGCTGTCTTGGCGATCACATCGTCTTCTTCGCGGACATCCATGGCGAGACCAAACAACCCCTTTGTCCGTTTTGCCACCTCATCAAGCACCTCCTGCCGTCTGCCGGTAATTGTCACAGCACAGCCCGCCGCTGCCAGATCTTGCGCAATCGCAAGGCCGATACCGGTACCGCCGCCCGTGACGAACGCGTGTTTGCCTGAAAGTGTCATTTTGTCCCCCGTCAAATGCCCGAACACTAGCCGTTTCGATCCAATGCGCAAGCTGCACGCCATTGCAGTTGCCAGCTTACCCGCGCAATATGCATGGCGTAGCTGTGGAGCGTTTTATGAAATGGTTAGATATGCCGCCGGTCTGGTTGCTGGCCTTTGCGGCAGGGGCCTATTTTCAGGCTCAGTATTTCACGTTGGGTCTTAGCCTTGCGCATCCGTTGACGATGCTGGCAGGCGGTATTCTGGTCGGGGGCGGGGTTGTTCTGATCCTACTGGCCGCGATGGAGTTCCGGCGTCACAAGACCACGATCGTGCCGCATCAGGAAGCGTCGGCCTTGATCCAGTCTGGTGTGTATAAACGCAGTCGTAACCCCATTTATCTGGCAGACGTGCTGATTTTGGCGGGATTGGCGCTGCGTTGGGACGCGGTGCTGTCACTGGCGCTGGTTCCGATCCTCTTCTGGGTGCTCGAGACACGATTTGTGATCCCAGAAGAGAACCGCTTGCGGCGGCATTTCCGGGCCGATTTTGCCCGCTATGCCCAAAAAACACGCCGCTGGCTGTGACATTACGGCTTATGTGAGCGATCACAGTCTATCTTGCCGCTTGTACCTTCGGCGTGTTGCCGATACTGGACAATGCACTTCTGTGCACCAGATTGCTCGACAACCATCAAACGGGGGAGCTTCAATTGAAGATCGGGACACCAAAAGAGATTTTTGAAGGCGAAGCGCGCGTCGCGATGACGCCTGACAGCGCATTACAGCTTCAAAAATTGGGACATGAATGCGTCGTAGAGACTGGCGCTGGTGAAAAGGCGGGTTTTTCTGACGCCGCCTACAAAGAGGCAGGCGTTGAAGTCGTAAAAACGGCCGCAGCCCTTTGGAAAGCTGCAGACATCGTCGCGAAAGTGCGTGTGCCTTCGGACGCAGAGATGAAGCGGTTGCGCGACGGTCAGACGTTGATCTCTTTCTTCAGCCCTGTTGCGGATGAAGCCAAGATGAAAGCGGCGGCCGACAAGGGTGCGACCGTTGTGGCGATGGAAATGATCCCACGGATCAGCCGCGCGCAGAAAATGGACGCACTAAGTTCGATGGCGAACATCGCCGGCTACCGTGCGGTTATCGAGGCGGGCAACAACTTTGGCCGCTTCTTTACGGGTCAGATTACGGCGGCAGGCAAGGTCCCTCCGGCTAAGGTATTAGTTGTTGGTGCGGGTGTTGCAGGCCTTGCGGCCATCGGTACGTCCACATCGCTTGGCGCGATCACATACGCCTTTGACGTGCGGCCTGAAGTGGCCGAGCAAGTTGAATCCATGGGCGCTGAGTTTGTCTATCTGGACTTTGAGGAAGAACAGCAGGATGGCGCGGCCACAGGTGGTTATGCAGCGGTGTCGAGCCCTGAGTTCCGCGAAGCCCAGCTTGCGAAGTTCCGCGAACTGGCGCCTGAGGTTGATATCGTCATTACCACGGCGCTGATCCCGAATCGCGAAGCACCAGAGCTTTGGACCGAAGATATGGTCAAGGCGATGAAGCCGGGGTCGGTTGTTGTCGATCTCGCGGCAGAGAAGGGTGGCAACTGCAAGCTGACAGTGATGGACGAGAAAATCGTGACGGACAATGGCGTCACGATCATCGGCTACACCGATTTCCCAAGCCGGATGGCAACGCAGTCATCGAGCTTGTATTCGACCAACATCCGTCACTTGCTGACAGACCTCACGCCGGAAAAAGACGGTGTCGTCAATCACAACATGGAAGACGACGTAATCCGGGGTGCGACGATCGCACATGGCAAGGAAGTCACCTTCCCGCCGCCGCCACCCAAAGTGGCAGCGATTGCTGCAGCCCCGAAAAAAGAGGCGCCAAAAGAGCTGACAGCGGAAGAGAAACGCGCGGCGGAAATCGAAGCGTTCAAACTGCAAACCCGCAATCAGGTCGGACTGCTTGCCATCGGTGGCGGTTTGCTTTTAGCGGTGGGGTTGGTCGCACCGGCGAGCTTCATGCAGCACTTTATCGTGTTCATTCTGGCGGTGTTCATCGGTTTCCAGGTCATCTGGAACGTGGCGCATTCACTGCACACACCGCTGATGGCCGTCACAAATGCGATATCTTCAATCATTATTCTGGGGGCTCTCATCCAGATCGGGTCAAGTTCGTTGCTGATTACGTTGTTGTCGGCGCTGGCGATCTTTATGGCATCGATCAATATTTTTGGCGGCTTCCTTGTGACACGGCGCATGCTTGCCATGTTCCAGAAATCGTAAGGGGAACGGACAGATGGAATTCGGATTTACTATTGCAGCCTATGCGGTTGCCGCTGTTCTCTTTATCCTCAGCCTCGGTGGTCTGAGCGGTCAGGAAAGTGCGAAACGCGCGGTCTGGTACGGCATCGTCGGTATGGCGATCGCGGTTGTCGCGACCCTCTTCGGGCCCGGTCAGGGCTTGGGCGTTGTCTCTGTAGTGCTTATCGCGCTTGGCGCGGGGGTAGGGTATCAGCTGGCCACCAAGGTGCAGATGACCCAGATGCCAGAGCTTGTGGCCATCATGCACTCGCTCGTGGGTCTGGCTGCGGTCTTTGTGGGCTTTAACGCCGACATTATGATCAACAACATGGAAAGCCTTTTTGCGGCGAACGCGCTTGTGCTTGGCGCGACGGAAGAGGGCAGCTTTACTGCCATTGGCCTGCCCAAAGAGGTCTACGAAGGACTGTCCTCCTTCGGTCAGTTGATCGCTAAGAAGTCACAGGTCGAGATAAACATCCTGAAGGTCGAGCTTGTGCTTGGCATCTGGATCGGTGCTGTAACTTTCACAGGATCCGTCATCGCCTATGGCAAGCTGGCGGGTAAGGTGGACAGTTCGGCTACAAAACTGCCAGGCGGCCATTTGCTGAATGCAGGCGCGGCTGCACTGTCCTTGATCTTTACCATCATGTATCTGGGCGGCTCGGGCAGCTGGACACTTGTTCTGCTGACCATTTTGGCGCTGTTTATCGGCTATCATCTCATCATGGGGATTGGTGGCGCGGATATGCCTGTCGTGGTGTCGATGCTGAACAGCTACTCTGGCTGGGCGGCTGCGGCGATTGGTTTCTCGCTTGGAAACGACCTGCTGATTGTTGTGGGTGCGCTTGTGGGTTCCTCTGGTGCGATACTTAGCTACATCATGTGTAAGGCGATGAACCGCTCGTTTGTCAGCGTTATTCTGGGCGGCTTTGGTGGTCCGGCAGGTGAACAGATGGCGGTCGAGGGTGAACAAGTCGCCATCGAGGCGGACGGTGTTGCGACAGCGCTGAACGAAGCGGACTCAGTCATCATCATCCCCGGTTACGGCATGGCGGTGGCGCAGGCGCAAACAGGCGTGGCTGAACTGGTTAAGAAGCTGCGTGCCAAAGGTAAGACAGTGCGCTTTGCCATTCACCCTGTAGCGGGACGTCTGCCCGGTCACATGAACGTTCTGTTGGCCGAAGCGAAAGTGCCTTATGACATCGTGATGGAGATGGACGAGATCAACGACGACTTCCCGAATACGGATGTTGCAATCGTGATCGGCTCCAACGACATCGTAAATCCGGCAGCCCAAGACGACCCGAACAGCCCCATTGCCGGCATGCCGGTTCTGGAATGCTGGAAAGCCAAGCAGGTGTTTGTGTCCAAGCGCGGGCAGGGCACAGGGTATTCAGGCATCGAAAACCCGCTCTTTTTCAAAGACAACACGCGAATGTTCTACGGCGATGCGAAAGCAAGCCTCGACAAGCTTTTGCCAATGATCGAGTAATTAACCGAACTCAATGCATTCCAAAGCGCGCCGGTTTTGTCCGGCGCGTTTTTTTGTGGCTGTCGGAATTGCGGTATCGGAGTTCGGCATTTAACCTATGCAGAAGGTATAGGAACGCGTTTGACTGGACTGAAACAGCAAAGCTGCTTTGGCGGACGTCTGGCCCGAAGGCTGACAGCCTTGGCGGGTGTGTTGGTGCTGGCCGCGTGTACGCCTGTGCCGTTAGATGCGCCCAAGCTGGTCACGCGCGCCGTTATCGCGCCTGCCACGGCCAGCTTGCAACAGTCTGCCGGCATATTGTCCCGTGGCAGGCACCCAGCGCATAGTTCGCTTATTCCGATGGTTGAAGGGAACGAGGCACTTGGCGCTCGCCTGCGGATTATGGAAGCTGCTGAACACACGATTGATCTGCAATATTTCCTGATGAAGCAAGATCTGGCGGGGGCATTGATTTCCCAAGGGATGTTGGACGCAGCGGATCGGGGGGTGCGGGTCCGGCTTTTGCTGGATGATATATTTACCACCGTGCCTGATGACACGTTGGCTTTGCTTGATGCGCATCAAAACATAGAAGTTAGGGTCTTCAATCCTGCGATGCGGCCCGCCCCCAAGATGTTGGGCTTGCTGGCCGAGTTTCCACGCGTGAACCGCCGGATGCACAACAAGAGTTTCACGGCTGACGGCGCGGTTGCCATTGTCGGGGGGCGCAATATCGCAGACGAATACTACCAGATACAAACGGATTCTGAATTTGCCGATTTTGAAGTCAGCATCATTGGTCCGGCCGTACGCGGAATAGAGGAAACGTTTGACCTGTTCTGGAACGACGGTTGGTCTGTTCCAATGGAGCGCCTGAACGAAGCGCCGTCAGCGGCGGAAGTGGCCGCTGCGCGGACCAATCTTGATCTGCGCCTGCGCGATGCGAGACAAATCTATGAAAAAGCGGTGAGCAACCCACATTTCCAGAGGTTGATCTCGGGCAGTGAGCCGATTTATGACGCGCGCATTGAGGTGGAGACAGACATCCCAGATAAAGTGAAGGTGCCCGTCCGGGGCGGCGGGCCACGCATTCTGGCCGAAGATTTGTTGAACCGTATGCAAAATGCGTCACATAGCGTGGTCTTGATGACCCCCTATTTTGTACCAGAGGACTATGGCGCGCAGCTTTTCCAGAGGCTGGCGGAACGCGGCGTGGATGTGCGCATAATTACCAACTCTGTCGGGTCCACGAACCACTCTTACGTGCACGCGGGATATCATCGCCATCGTGCCAGTTTACTCGCCTCGGGCGTTGAGCTGTTCGAGATACGCTCAGATGCCTTGCAAGCTATGGGGCGGTTGCCCGCCGATGACGAGAGGGGGTTGGTCATGCATACGAAACTCGCTGTCATTGATCGCGACGAGATCTTCGTCGGATCGCTGAACCTTGACCCGCGGTCCGTCAAGCTGAATACCGAAGGCGGCATTTTCATCCACAGCCATCAATTCGGCGGTTTTGTGCACGATGAGATCGACAGGGAAATCCGCAATTTTACCTATCGGCTGTCGCTGGCGGACGATGGCGCGCTGCGCTGGCACTATGATAATCCGGTGTCACCTTCGGTCACCTCCCAAGAACCGGGGGCCACGCTGTTCAATCAGACGATCATCGGCATCACGGGTCTGCTTGGGCTGGAATTGCAGTTGTAAACGCGCGGCCGGGGGCAACGCGCGATGTTCAGGTGCCCGAGGTTTGTACATCTAACGCTATTTTTGCCATTGTATGCCGTTGCATTCATTTAACATATTGAAAAATATCTAAAAAATATTTGACTTGGCAGGATTGCACGTTATCCCTCATTGTATTCCGGAGAGACAAACATGCCACCTATCGACGATCATCCGCTACGCTATAAACTGGCGAACGAACTTCATGCACGGCCCTTCCCGTCGATGGAGGCGCCGTGTTCTGCGGCCTACATCGCCATTAAGCAACCCAATGATGCCGTTAGCCGTGACCGCCAGAAAGATCTTGAGCATCTGACTGCGCTGTTGGACCGGCATGGTGCCCCGCACCCACAGCCAGGGGCCACTCATTACTATGGCCAGATCGGCAAACACTGGGTGAAATGGGAACAGCACACGGAGTTTGTGACCTATACCGTGTTCAGCGATGGTGCGCCGGATCGTGCCTTTGATCCTGCGGAGTTTGAGGTGTTCCCAGCTGAATGGTTGGCGCAAGCACCGGGGCAGCGGGTGACCTCTGTGCTAATCGACATCCATCCGCGGCCCGAGAACGACACTGAGATATTAGCGTCTCTTGATGACTGGTTTGTCAGCGAAAGCCTTGCCGCTGCATCTGTGCTCGATGACGATGCGATTGTTGCCGGGGATTTTCGGATTGATCAGAACGGGCATCTGCGTTTCGCCGTATTTGCCAGCCCGAACACGAGTGAGCGGCGCGTGGGGCGGATTGTCCAGCGTTTGTGCGAGATCGAAACCTACAAGTCTATGTCGATGCTAGGCTTTGCCCGGGTCAGGCAGTTGCAGCCCAAATTGAACGAATTGGACACGCAGCTTACCAGTCTTATGGGAGCCATGTCTGATGAACGCGCCAGCGCCGAGACAACCCTGAACGCGCTGCTGTCTATCTCTGCCGAGCTTGAGACGCTTTCTGCACGCTCGTCTTTCCGGTTTGGGGCGACAGGTGCGTATGAGGCATTGGTAAACCAACGGATCGAGGCGCTGCGCGAAGCGCGCTTTCAAGGTCGCCAGCATTTTGCCGAGTTTATGATGAGGCGCTATGCGCCTGCCATGCGAACGGTCACATCGGCAGAAGGGCGGCTTCAGTCCATGTCGAGCAGATCGATCCGTGCCTCGAACCTTTTGCGGACCCGCGTCGATGTTGAACGTTCCGCACAGAACCAAGCCTTGCTGGAGAGCATGGACAAACGCTCTGACCTGCAACTGCGGCTTCAGCGCACTGTTGAAGGTTTGTCGGTTGTGGCGATTAGCTACTACGCGGTTTCGCTTGTCGGCTACACGCTTTACCCGCTTGCCGAGACCATGGGCCTCAGCACAGGGACGCTGACCGCGCTGGTTACTCTGCCGGTTGTTGGTTTTGTGTGGTGGGCCATCCGCCGCCTGCGCGCGCATGTGGAGTAGCGGCACGTAGGGCTGTGTTGGCGCCGAGTGCGCCAACAGCAATGGCCGCAATCGCCAGCACTGCGGCAATAGACAGCGTGGGTACTCCGGCAAGACCTGCACCAACGGTGCACCCTCCGGCCAGTACACCACCGACGCCCATCAGGACAGCACCTGCAGCGTAGCGACCGGTTTCGCGCGGTGAGGTAAAGCTCTGCCATTGGAAACCACCGAAAGCCAAGGCTGCGACCAGCGCACCGGCCAGCACGCCGCCCACAAGACCTGTGCCAAAGGTGGCGGAAATCGATGTGGACGCAACAGTCCAGAACAATGTGTCTGCGGCAGGCGAGGTGAATGACAGGCTTTCCATGGCGACAGGATCAAAGTCGTCATAAAGAACGTATCCCGTACCAACCCATGCCACCGGCACCAGCAGACCGATCAGCACCGCCATCACGAGCGGTGCTGCACGATTGCCAGACCGCAGAGCGATCGCAATGGCAGCTATCGCGATCACAGCCGTCCAGATGAGCGAAGAGCCGGGGAGGGCCGCGTTTTCAAGAGGGATGGTCACAGATCCCAGCGCAGTGCGCAGCGGCGCGAGAATGCCTTTAAGCGTCGCGTGTGCGGTAATTGCAAAGATCAACAGAACGGTCAGCGCGCGCAAGTTGCCGCTACCTGTCAAAACTGTGAGCCGCGACACGCATCCACGCGTCAGGACCATGCCCGCGCCGAACAGCAAGCCGCCCACAACGATGGCCAGCCATGGCAGGTCTGTGTTCATGAATCTGTGATCGTCAAAACTAATCACGCCGGAATACACAGCCGCTTGGGTGCCGATCAAAGCCGCAGCAAGGGCGGTAACCCAGATCCCGAGGGCTGCGCGCCGGTCTTCACCGACGAGGCTGCGGCGGAAACAGAAAGCCGTGCGCTGCGCGAGAAATCCGAACATGGCACCAACGGCGAGTGCAAAAAACACAGTCACCTGCGGTGCAGTCAGTGTCTCAAATCCCAGATCTTCAAACATAGCAGCGCTCCATTCTTTCGGAATACTGTTCCAAATGGCGCGCTAAACATTGCAAATCAAGCATATGTTTGCATCGATTGAGTGCCTTAACTGGAACATTGTTCCAATCCGTTGTGCTGCGGCGAAAAATACTTTTGTCTAATGCCTCAAGCCAAGACGTTTGTACTCCTGTAGCTGCGGGAGCGGAATTCCTGTCCTAATTTGCGAAACCAGTGCGCCCGGCGCTAGCGCCCGCGAATTCGAGGGTCCAGCGCATCGCGCAGACCGTCACCAAGGTAATTCACCGACAAAACAGTAACCGAGATAAGAATCCCCGGTAGCATCACGCGTTCTGGAAATTCTTCCATTCGTGGCACGGCATCCGCCAATAGTTTGCCCCACGTCGGGAAGTCTGACGGGAAGCCGACCCCAAGGAAGGATAGCGCACTTTCGGCGATGATGGCCGCGGCCAGTCCCAACGTTGCGGACACCATGATCGGAGAGACGACGTTCGGCAGCAGGTGGCGGCGAATGATCTGGCCGGGTTTCGTCCCGATCGAGCGCGCGGCAAGAACGAATTCACGTTCCTTCAAGGCCAGTACCTCGCCGCGTACAATGCGTGCTGTTGGCATCCACGAGGTGATCCCGATGACACCGACGATCAGGATGAACATACCCCCTTCCGGTCCAAAGGCGGCGCGTAAAGGTTGACGAAAGAGCGTCACAGCAACCAGCAGCAGCGGCAGAATGGGCAGGGATAAGAACAGGTCCGTCACACGCATCAAAATACCGTCAAGCTTTTTGAAATAGCCCGCGCAGACGCCAACCACTGTGCCCAGCACCAGCGACAGAACCATCGCAGCCCAACCTACAGCAAGCGACGCGCGCCCGCCGGCAATCAGCGTCGCCATGATGTCGCGCCCAAGGTTGTCGGTGCCCAAGGGGCGCGACCACAGGGTTTTCGCGTCTCCATCCCACAACAGCGTATAGATCGGGCGCAGGTCCTTGTTGCGGATATCAAGCGCTTTGGGGTCCACACGCCACACCCATGGGCCGATCAGAACAAAAAGCGTAATGAACAGCAAAAATCCGCCACCGATCAACGCGCCTTTGTGTTTGCGCAGCTGATCCCAGACATCTTTCCACTGCGAGCGTGGTTCCTTTTGGGGCTCCTTGTCTTTCAAGGCACCAAAGGTTTCCATTTCGACTTCTGCCGCCGCGGCGTTTACGCGTTGATCAGTCATAACGGATCCTCGGGTCGAGCACGCCGTAGAGGACGTCTGCAATCAGGTTGAACATCACGATCAGGATGGCAAAGATAAAGGTCAGCGTCATCACCATCGGCAAATCATTGGCGAACAGCGCGGTCAGCAATAACTGGCCAATGCCGTTCACTTTGAACAACGTCTCGGTAATGATCGCGCCCCCAAAGATCGAAGGAATGCCAAGCGCGATGACTGTAATGATCGGGATCATGGAGTTGCGCAGCACATGCACCAGCACCACCGCGCTTTCTTTCAGGCCCTTGGCCCGGGCGGTGCGCACATAGTCCTGATTTAGGTTTTCCAGCATCGACGCGCGCATGAAGCGGCTGATCTGGGCTGTGGTTTGCAAAGCCAGCACCATCACCGGCATCACCATCTGCTGGAGTTGTACCTTAAAGCTTTCCCAATCGGTCACCACATGCGTGGTATCGTATATTGACGGGAACCAACCCAGATTTACCGAGAAGATGACGATGACCACAACGCCCGAAAAGAAAGGCGGGATCGAAAAGCCGATCATGGATACAAAGGTACCCGCCTGATCGAACAAAGAATATTGTTTGTATGCTGAATAAATGCCAATCGGCAGGGCAATCAGGATACCTACGATATAGGACATGCCCACAACCCAAAGGGTTTGCGGCATGCGCTGAATGACGATGTCCATGACCGGCGAGCGCGTCTGCCAGCTGATGACGCGTAGCTTGCCCTCGGACAGGGTGGTGCCGAACCAGTGATCAATCAGCACCTGAGGTTCTATCCAAAAAAACTGGACCAGCCATTTCCAGTACTGAATATGGATCGGCGCGCCAAGGCCCAACGCCTCGCGCATCTTTTCTTTTACTTCGGGGGGGACTGTCAGCGGCACCTGCGCCATTGGATCACCGGGTGCCAGTTGTAACAGAAGAAAGATAACGATGCTGATGAACAGCAGTGTCGGGATCGACAGGACCAAACGCCGGATCGTATATGTCAGCATGAAGGTGCCCTCACAGCGTTTCTTATTATCGTTGGCGCGTTTCGCGCAGGCTGGCAAGTTTCTCGCGTGCCAATTGCAGAGCAGGGCGCGGTAAGACCCGCGCCCTGCTCAAAATGGTATCAGTTACCGATGCGGTACCAATCCGAAGCATTCCACAGCTCGGAATCCCAAGTGTTCAGGATCACGCCACCCAATGTGTTGGAGTGTGCGGAAACCCGACCACGGTCAACCAGTGGAACGATTGTGTAGCTGTCTTTGGTAATCATATCGTTCAGCTTCTTGGCAATCTCGCCGCGCTTTTCAAGCTCGCCTGTGCGGGCCAGCTCGTCGAGCAAGGCGTCATATGCTGGGTCGCAGAAACGGTTGATGTTTTCACCCTGCCACTGGCTGGATGGTTTCGGCTCGTTGCCGCAGCGATAGGCTGACAGGTATGCCTGCGGATCTGTGCCATCAAAGTTGTTCGCATACATTTCGACGTCTGCGTAGAACTTCTGGAACGTATCCGGAGACCCCGGGTCACCGCCAAAGAAGACGGACGCATCAAGGTTGCGCAGCTCGGTTTCAACGCCGATCTGGCTCCACCAGTCTTTGATCAGAGCCTGAAAGTCCTGACGCACAGCATTGGTGGATGTTTGATACAGCAGCGACAGCTCAACGCCGTCTTTGTCGCGAATGCCGTTGCCATCGCTGTCAACCCAACCGGCTTCGTCAAGAAGCGCGTTGGCACCAGCGATGTCCTGCGTCAGACACTCTGTGTTTTCTGATGCATAAAGCGCGGGAGCAGGGACAAGGTTACAGGTCGGGCGACCCGCTTGACCGTATCCGATTTCAACCAGCAATTCGCGGTCAATCGCCATGGACAGCGCCTTGCGCACATTGATGTCGCTGAGGAAAGGATGCGGTTCCGCCACGGTTGCGCGTGTCTCAGGTGGCAGGTCCGGCGACGGGTTGGTGAGGTTCATCTCGATCCGTTCGACCAGCGTGCCGAAAGCCGCGATCGGCGTGCCCATGCCACCCTCAGCCATTTTGGCCAGAACGTCGGGTGCCAGTTGCAGGTTCCAAGCGTAGTCAAATTCGCCTGTCTCCAGTACGGCACGACCCGCTGCCGTTGCATCGCCACCGCCTTTGAAGGTCAGGGAGGCAAACGCAGGCTTGCTGGGGTCGCGGTAGTTCGGGTTGGCTTCCATCTGGATCACGTCGTTTGGACGGAAGTCTGTCACAACGAATGGGCCAGTACCGATGGGGTTAAAGTTCGCCTCGGTACACTCTGGCGCTTTGGCGCCCAGACAATCCGCAAATTGTGCCGCTTGGATGATCGGTGACTGGCCGCCCATGAAGGGGCCATATGGGTTGGGTTGCGGCTGCGTAAAGGTCACTTTGACTGTCAGATCATCAACGATCTCGACCATGTCGACACCGTCAAACTTGGCACCCTGTGCACAGCCACCTTCGGGGTGCATGCAGTAGTCTGCGGTGAATTTAACATCTGCAGATGTCACTGGCGTGCCATCAGACCAAACAAGACCTTCGGACAGTTTCCATGTGATGCTGGTCAGATCAGCGCTGACGCCGCCATTTTCAACGGTGGGGATTTCATCGACAAGACGCGGGATGATGTTGCCGTTCTCATCATATCCGCCGAGAGGCTCGATCACCAGCGATGCGGCTTCAAGATCTTTTGTGCCGCCGGACAGGTAGGTGTTCAAAATCGATGGCGCTTGCCAATAGATGATGTTGACCTGACCGTCTCGGCCGCGCTCTCCCTCGTGGCCATCCGCCAGCACGGCGGGGGCGAGGGCTGTGGTCGCAATTGCGCCCATCAGTAAGGTTTTCAAGTTCATGCTTTACTCCATGTTGGACACGTGAATGCCGTTTTGTTTTATCACGCGGTCGTCCACGTGTTTATTGAGCGTGAATGAGGTCGGCAGACATTTGATGCGCACGATGCTTGGTCTGCTGTTCCACGTTCCCCAGACGCTTGACAGTATCGAAGCATGTTTTGCGGAAAATGCAACCCTTTCGACCGTTTGAGACCTGGAAAATGGTCCATCTGTTTGACAGGGGTCCAATCTTAGCCTTAGCGTCGGTTAGAATAGAGCAGGGGCGCGGAATGCTGGACCAAGATATAAAAGACGATGGCATCCATCCTATCGCGCAGATCAAAGGACTGCGCGTCGAATTCCAGACAAAGGACGGGCCGGTCGTCGGGGTCGAAGATGTCTCGTTTGACATCAATCCGGGCGAAACAGTTTGCGTTGTGGGCGAAAGCGGGTCTGGAAAGTCCGTTTCGTCTTTGTCTCTAATGCGCCTGGTCGAGTTTGGCGGTGGCGAAATCACCGCCGGACAACTGCTTTTCGATCGTCCCGATGCGCCTGATGTTGATCTGGCGGGTACGGACAAAGAGTTGATGCGCTCAATCCGTGGCAACGAGATCGGGATGATTTTTCAAGAACCTATGACGGCGTTGAACCCTGTTTTTACAGTGGGCCGTCAGCTCACCGAAGGCTTGCGGCTGCATAAAAAACTGAGCAAGGCAGAGGCTACCGCACGGGCGCTTGAGCTGTTGCGAGATGTGCGCATTCCCGAACCGGAGAGACGGTTGGAACAGTATCCGCATGAATTGTCGGGTGGTATGCGCCAGCGTGTGGTGATCGCGATGGCGCTGGCGTGCAAACCGCGTTTGCTGATCGCGGACGAGCCGACAACAGCGCTTGATGTGACGATACAGGCGGAAATTCTGGCCTTGATGGACCGCTTAAAACGCGAAACCGGCACCGCTGTGATGTTCATTACCCACGATATGGCAGTTGTCGCACAGATGGCCGACCGTGTGGTGGTTATGTTTAGGGGCAATAAAGTCGAAGAAGGCCCGGTCGAGCAGATTTTCGAGAACCCGCAGCATGCCTATACCAAAGCCTTGCTGGCGGCAGTTCCCAAGCTTGGAGAGATGACAGGGAAATCCTGCCCCGAACCTATGAAGCTGCTGGGCCGTGAAAACGATGAGATAAAACCCATACCAGGCACAAATGAGCCCTTGTTAACGGTCAAGAACCTAACGACGCGCTTTCCGGTAAAGGGCGGATTTTTCCGGCGCACGGTTGCGAATGTGCATGCGGTCGAAGACTTGTCGTTCGTGGTGAACAAGGGACAGACGCTAAGCCTTGTTGGCGAAAGCGGGTGTGGAAAATCCTCGGCTGGCAGGTCCATCCTGCGGCTGGTAGAACCGCTTTCCGGTCAGATCGATCTTAACGGTACCGATATCATGGCGCTGGACACGCGCAGCTTGCGCAATGCGCGCCTTGATATGCAGATGATCTTTCAGGACCCTTTTGCGTCTCTCAATCCGCAGATGCAGCTTTCTGATCAGGTTGCAGAGCCGATCCATAATTTTGGCACGCTAAAAGGGGCGGCCGTCGCAGAGCGTGTCGGCATGCTGTTTGATCGTGTTGAATTGCCGCGCAGCTTTATGCGGCGCTACCCGCACGAGCTGTCTGGTGGGCAACGCCAACGTGTCGCGATCGCGCGGGCTTTGGCTTTGAACCCCAAGTTGATTATCGCGGATGAAGCTGTGTCTGCCTTGGATGTATCTGTGCAGGCACAGGTCCTTAACCTGATGATGGAGCTTCAGGCCG